>Ga0310838_1000424_pt1 | contig 38367 bp, 46 predicted proteins | sample SM_ome_6_FD_202241 | JGI IMG/M metagenome (GOLD analysis project Ga0310838, IMG submission 202241) | Sorghum-adapted microbial communities enriched on stacked mutant (SM) sorghum from Joint BioEnergy Institute, Emeryville, California... ...
CGTTGGCAGACGTTGAATTATAACCGTACTCATCAATCAACCGGGCGATCACTTCATTGATGCGCTTTAATTGCGTTTCATCCGGGGTCTTCGTGGAGGTCGTGATTTTGACGACGTCTTTAAGGTCAGCAAAGAGTTTCTTCTGAATGGCCTCACGCAACCGTTCATGCGACTGGTAATCAAATTTCTTCCCTTTGCGGGCATAGGCCGAAATGCGGATCAAAATTTCTTCCCTAAACGCTTTTTTGGCGTTTTCGGAAATACCGATTTGCTCTTCTATGGAGCGCATCAGTTTTTCATCGGGTTCCATTTCTTCACCCGTGATCGGATCGCGAAGTTTATTTTTATTGCAATAGGCTTCCACGTTATCAAGGTAATTGTTGAGAAGCGTCTTCGCTGATTCCTCAAACGAGTAGACAAACGCTTTTTGCACCTCTTGCTTAGCAATTTCGTCATACTCGCGGCGGGCAAGCGTGATAAAATTCATATATTTTTCCTTATCTTCTTGGGAAATAGAGGGATGGTGGTCAAGTCCTTCTTTTATTGATCTTAAGACGTCCAGTGCATTGATGGATGGCACGTCTTTTTTAATGATGGCAGAAGAAATCCGATTGATGACATACCTCGGGTCGATGCCGGACATCCCCTCGTCCTGATACTCGTTTTTCAACTCATAAAGATCAGCATCGTTGAAGCCTTCCACATTCTCCCCATCATACAGTTTCATTTTCTTTACTAAGTCAATGCCGCGCAGTTTCGAAGGCTTAAGTCTCGTGAGAATGGAAAACATCGCGGCCGTCTTTAGCGCATGGGGGGCAATGTGGACGTCAGCCATATCGCTTTGGGCGATCATCTTTTTATAAATCCGTTCTTCTTCGCTAACCTTTAAATTATATGGTATGGGCATGACGATAATCCGCGAATGAAGCGCCTCGTTTTTCTTATTAGAAATAAAAGAGCGATACTCGGCCTCGTTCGTATGCGCGACGATCATCTCAATGGATGTTATATGATTAAGTCAAAAATAATAAATAAAAAAAGCGCCCGATTTAATCAGGCGCTTTTTTGTTTTTGTTGTTTTTGCTGTTTTAATATTTCATTTTTAATCAGGAGTTTGGCAATGATTTGATTAAATTCAGTCTCGGTTATTTTATTTAAATTTTGGACTTCCGGATCATACACAACTATTCCATATTTGTTTTCAATTAAGATTTTCTCCATGATGTCATTTCCCCCTCGATATATCTCTATGTTGGAAGGGCTTGTCTTTATTTCATCTATGTAGAATTCCTGTTAAAACTATGTAAGCCCCTTAAGGTGTAATCATTATATAAAGGAAAAGTCGAAATCCAAGGGGACTTATGCAGAAAAAATTAATTTTTTTAAAAAAAATTTTCGAGGTTGATAATCGGAGTAATTGTTTCTTATAATTGAAATAAATGGAAAGCATCGTCAAGTTTCGACATTATTAGATTAATGAAATCCGGTTTCATTCGAAATCGGGTCTTTTTTCTTCCTTTTTTTGGTTCATATTCATTTTTGATTCAAAAAAATCGAATAAAAGGAATTATAGCTGTTTATTAGTAAATATTTATTAATGTGTAAGCATTTTTGTTAATTCCCGGAGGGGGGGTGTTTTTAGGAGTTGAAATTTTGTTTTCCCCCCCCTCCGGTGAATTTTAAATATAGATTCAATTTTTATAAAAAGTTGCTGTGAGTCCTATCGAATATCCGTTGTCCCTTTGTATAATAGAAGCATAAAAAATACACAGTTTTTTTATATAATCTCGCAAACCATCATGACCCTTACTGAATGTCTTTCCCCTGTTCACTCCTTGAAGACAGATGGCCGTGTGACCATCTGTTTTTCTTTCCGTTATTTAACATCGGATTTCCGGATTTCTGTATTATTATAACCCGGATTTCCGTATTTCTGGAAAAATATTACATTTTTTAACAAATTTTTGATTTTTGATGTATAACATTAATAGAGGAGGCGATCGGCATGGCGGAAAACATGCTTGTTAAAAAATTATCGGAGGTTATGAAATCCGTGAAATACATTCAAAAGAAGGGTTTCAATAACTTCCACAAATATTCGTTTGTTACTGAATCTGACGTGGTTGAAAAAATTCGGGAGGAGTTGGCAAGGCGTAACGTCATGCTGATTCCTTCGGTAAAAAAACGAGACATTCGAGAACACACAAACCAAAAAGGAAATATCGAATACATTACTACTTTAGAAGTCGAATTTACCTTCATTGATGGAGACAGCGGAGAAACCATCTCATTTACGAGCGTTGGCGAAGGCCAAGACCCTGGAGACAAGGGGCCATACAAAGCCATGACAGGCGCTCAAAAATACGCATTGATGAAAACTTTTATGCTTCCAACCGGTGATGACCCGGAAAGCGACGAAAACGTCGATAAAAGTAACGGTGACCCGCAAGAAGTTCCCGTAGCATCCGAGAAACAATTAAGGTATCTGAAACGGCTGCTCGATGAAGAAAAAAACAGAACCCAAAAAACACCAATGGAAATTGTAAACGATTTAAAGGAACGCTTTAAATTTGACGATTTAAGAACAATCAATACAAAACAAGCTTCGGACGTTATTGAATATTTAAAAGGTGGTAAAGCATCGTGAATAAGCTTGAAAAATGGGAACGTTTCTTTGATTTGAAAAAACGGTTAAAAACAAAACAGGAAGTCAGAAAAGAACTTCGCTTTAATAAGGAATTATTTGATTTAATTCGCTCGGATATGCGGTTGCTTGAAGATTACGGATACAGAATCACCTTCACGGAATTGGCTTTAATTGGTCTTATGGACCTCCTTTCGATTGACCAAAATGAAAATGGATTCTATCACCGCCGGGATAAATCAAACCTTTCCACGTTTCTCGAAAACAAAAAAAAGAAAAAGAGGGCTTAGGCCCTCTCTTTTTTATACCCTATTTATTGTTGTTAAACCCTTAAAGAATTATCACATTTACATTTTTATCGGTTGCGCCGTTATTTTTAATGATAAGATCGGAACCAACCTTTTTTATTTGAATTTCTGGGTCATTTACTAAATAACTACTGTCCCCCAAATCGGTCTCTACCTGAACAATAGCATTTTGTGGAATATTATTGATGGTTATTTCTTGGCCGGCTGGGATGGTTTGAGATGATGAATTTTTGTTTATTATGGAGTTTTCTAATGCAATTAACTTATTTTCAATCTCTTCCGGAGTTTCCGTTAACCTCTCCCACAATTGTTCCACAACGTTGAGTTCCCATATTTGGGGTTGATAGTTAAGGCGGTTAACAGAAGTTATGTCGAGTTTGTAATATTGGTAAGGTCTCGGGTTTTCAATATCCCAATTTCGGGCCTCTCCTGTTGTCCAATCCGTGATACTTTGAGAATCTAAAATATCCCAGTTCACACCATCATTGGAACCTTGGAATGTAAAATCTTTTGGAGCGTAATCGGTTAGATTAATTTTAAACCCATATTGTCTTATAGTCCTTTGTTTTCCAAAATCTATTTGTAGCCATCCTGTGTTATTCACGTTTGGAGTCCAATAAGTCGTGTTATTATCGTCAAATGCGTTAAAGGCAAAGTAGCGCGAGGAGTTTTGATAAACAGAAGAAGCCGAAACCGTAATGCCGTCTTTTGTATTCCCGTCCATTTGTGGTATCGGATCGCCGTTTCCTATTCCAATCGAACGATAGAAGGAGGCATCTTCTTTGTTAAATACAATTTGGTTTAATTGTTCTGGGGCTGGGAAACTGTTTATATTCTCGTATTGGGGTATTCCGGTTTCTTTTGTCTCTAAAACATCAAGACGGTTGTTTTGTCTTTCATCGTTTTCTTTTAATACTTTTAAATCAATGTGTACTCCTGAGTCCTCATAAAACTCAAGTTCGGAAACAGCCCACCAACCATTAGAGTTGGAATTTGCAACAATTTTAAAACCATTACCGGTTAATGGTTCAGCGAGGTTAAAAGTAGTATCTAAATTTGAAGTATTGTAGGTCTCTGGTCGATCTTCCCAAGTTGTCCCACCATCATTTGTGACGCTCACTTTAACACTGGTAACGCTAGTAGTGGCGGATACTTGAAGTAAACGTATTTTGGTTATGGTGTGTTCTTCATTAAAAATCATGCCTAGATATGAAGAACCGGCAACAGCTTTATTGTTCGCTGAAAAAAATGTCGATGGGTTTTTGTCAAAAGCGTTAGCCCGGACATTACTTCCATAATCAGGAGAACTGATAGGGGTCCCGTCCATGGCTACAAGTGTAATTTTACTGGAATCAATTAAACCTCTATTGATATTGTCAATAGTTTCATTAAAACCACTTAAGGTGGATTGAATCTCATTGTCATCATAAACCTTGATTTCTTCTCCGTCTACTATAATATTTCCGTTGATATTTGAGGGTTCGACTTTGTTTGAGGTAGGAATGTATTCCGGAACAGATTTGAGTAAATTCAAAAATCCAATCATCATCCAGTTAGTAGACGTGTCGTTACTCCCTACAAATTCAATTTTTACCTTATTTGTTTTTTGTGGGGGGAAAGCAAAACTCCGAATTTCAGAAGCTTTCCATCCTGTTTGATTGGTGACAGTTAAGACTTTTTCCCAAACCCCATTATTATCCACATAAAAATTAAAATCTTTAACAGTATAATCATAATATCCCGTTGAATCGGCTTGGACATCAATTTGATCTATTTCAACTAATGATGGAAGGGTTAAAGTCACAGTGGCGCCGGTTGTTTGTGTTCCATATTTATACGTTTGGTTGATTGCATCATTGAATAAATTGTATGGTGGGTAATTGGTCGGCGGGCCGCTTTCTTCTACCAAATATCCATCCTGAGAATTAGAAGTGAGATTTGGAATTAATCTAACTTTAGGGGATTCACCTGCATCATATTGGCGGATATAAATTAGATTATCCTTCAGATTTATACCCGCTTCACCTTTTTTTGTTAAGGTGAAATCATTTAAAGTTTGGAACGAAGGAAGCCCGCCGCCTATTGGTTTTTGTTCTAAAATATTGATGCGGTTTTCATGGTCTTCTAACTCACTTTTAATCTCAGTATCATCATAAGTTGCAGTTGCTAATTCATCTTTGGTTGCTAGGTTTGAAACATCGGGAATTTCCGTTTTGTCAGCCTTTTGTCCTAGTTCCTGAATAATAGAAGAGTCATCATAAACCTTGATTTCTTCTCCGTCTACTAGAATATTTCCGTTTGTTTGAGATTTTTCAACAACCGAACCTGAACCTGCCCCACTAATAGGAGAACCGTTAAAAATTAAATCTCCGTTTTCATCTTCACCTATTTTATCTAACGTCTCTTTGTTACCAAATACAGGAATATCGGTCACATTGGCCTTTTGTCCTAGCTCTTGAATAATAGAGGAATCATCATAAACCTTGATTTCTTGACCATCGACCACAATATTGCCATTTGTTGTCGAATCAGAAACCGTTGACCCCCCATTATTTAAGACTTCTTGCCCGTCGATGGTTAGTTTGTTGTTTGAATTTATCCCCAAACGGTCGAGCGTTGCTTTGTTACTATGGGAATGTAATTCACTTTTTAGAGCATAATCGCCTTTAGGCTGAAAACGTGCCTCCAAATCAGAATAAGTATGGCCGGTTTCTTTCCAGGAATTAGTTGGGGAATCCCAAATATAAATTAAATCCGTTTCTAAATCGGCTACTACTTCCCCGTCTTGGCCATTATATCCTAATCGTTCGGCGGAAGTATTAAATTTCTTAATTCCTGATCCGGTTAGTTCAATTTCAGAAATTTTCGTGTCTACATATCGTTTAAATCGGTCTGTAAAAATTGGCATGAAAGGTATTCCCCCTAGGCAAAAAATAAAAATGCAAAAAAGGGCCAATTTCGGCCCAAATTTGCGATTTTAATGAAATTTAATAATTATTATTGATTATTCATAACAATTTAAGGAGCTTTTCTCGGGTATGCGGACCATAAATCCCATCAACTTCATGAGGCAGGTAAACCGACTGGAAGCGCTTGACAGCATCCTCCGTTTTGGGGCCGAAAATGCCATCACAACCATGATTTTTTGCATTTTTATCGGGATAAAAATGAACCGAGCATAACGCCTCTTGAAGAGTTTTGACATTTTCTCCTCTATCCCCTTTTTTAAGAATCACATTAGGAAGTTTAATTTTTTTGGAAGGTGGTTTTTTAGAAGGTTGGGCTTGAGGTTTTGAAGAGGGGGAGTCGTATTCATATAGGTGGTTATCCTCAATGATTTTTATCAATTTTTTGGAGTAATTTGGGTCTGTTGCGTATCCACATTTTTGAACCTGTACGCAAGCTTCTTTGTAATCTTTAGCCGTTATAACCGGTTTGTAATGATTTCTGTCCCAAGAAACACCACTAACAAATAATAGGGCATGGTCGTTAAATGATTCCTGATAAGAGGGATATTTTTTAAATTTCGCATTGACTTTTGTAGGTTTCCCGTGGACATATTCCGTCGTCGGCATGGTGATTGATTGGCCTTTATAACTTCCTTTAATTCCAAATAGGTTCTTGCCTTTTTGGGCTAGTCCACTTTTACCCCAATTTGATTCTAAAACGGCCTGAGCAATCGAAAGGCTCGCCAACACGCCATATTTTTTCATCGTTGCCACAGCAAATGGTGCCACTTCTTTTATAAAACTATTGATAAGTCATTACTCCTTTTCCTTTTTTTCAATGGATTCTTTTAAATCATCAATTTTGCCCGATAATGTGTCATATTTTTCAGTCATATTGTCAATAAGCTCATACAATCTTTCTTCACGTTCTTTGGATTCTTGAATAAGGCGTTCCTCGCGTTCTTTGTTATTTTTGATGGTAAAGAAGAAAAGATAAATGAATAAAGAAGGGATAATTCCATATTCTGTTATGAGTTGCACAATATCCATTTCCAAACGGCCTCAGCCCTTTTACTTTTGATTATTTTGATTAATTACTTGTATTGAGTTTTTAGCCCCGGAATAAAGCCCAAGGCTGGACAGACACAAAACCACACCAGATAAAATACCCGTTTTTAGGTCCCCCGGGGAGACATAAAAAATTCCTATTAAAATCCCCAAAATGAGGGAAATAATAGGACTTAGTTTTTTCGGAAGACCCGTTAAATTTAATAATTGAATGACGCCAACAAGGGCGGGAATTAAAGCAATGTCTTGTAAATTAAAATTCATATACATCCTCCTAATTTTAATGTGTAACGTAAATCAATTCACCTTCAAAGAAAGTGGATTCTTGATATAAATCCCCATCAAAATATGTTCCATCATCACTAATAATGGAGTAATAAATTTCAAGTTGCTGATATCTAGACGCACGAGCTAGACACGTGCCGCTTAAGAGGAAATTGTTTGTATTCCCAGAGGTTGTGGTTTCCGCTAGAACGCGATAAAGCGAGGCGCCTTTCCAGAGGGATATTTTGCAATGATATCCGGGGGGGATATTATTAAAACGAACCGAACAATTAATCCGATAAACCCCGTCATATGGGACGCGATATTTCTTTTCTTCATCAATCCATCCAAGAGTTCTTGAGTCTACATTATCATGATAAAAAGCAGTTTGATCCGATTGGTCAAATTGAACTTTATCGAAATTTAGTTTGTTCCAGTCCCTATCGGGTTTTAAAGTCACGTTTGCATAAACTCCGACACTCCATGCGACTTTTGGCCGAATAGCTTGAATGGCTTTCCCAACACTATAATCGATAATTAATTCTTCTGTTTCAATGGAGTTTTTAGTAATTGATGAACCTCCACCATTTCCCAACTCCGCTAACAGCCAACTTTCAAAAAGTCCCGCATTTCCTCCAATAATGTTCCCATTGGAATCACGGTCTATGGTATAGGTTGATGATTTTTCATATTTTATCCCCGAAACATAGACAACCTTATCTGGTCTAGTTTCTGAAAAAGTAATTGTTCCGGTGAATCCGCTGTATCCTATCATTTCAGGTGGGATTTGCAATCCATTTTCATCATTTACAATGGCATTTTCAAAAGTACCATAAAAATTATCAATTTGACTATTTGTATAATGTTTAAAATCAACTGTCGTGAATGGGGTATTATTGGTCATTTCAATAGAACTTATTTTAACTTTTGTAGTTCTCCCGTTAGAATCTTTTGTTAATGTAACGGTGGATCCATCATCAAAAGTTATTTTATTATTTGAATAATCAATCGTAAAATGACCGAGGTTCAAGCCTTTTAATTTATCAATAATCCCGTTAAAATTATCTTCATCTAATACCTGGCCATTAAATAAACGTTTAAAAGTCATTCAATTCCTCCTAAACGATAGAAATTTGCCATTCGATTTCAACTTGTTTCATATCGTTTTTGTCTTCATCGATTAACGCACGATTAAATAAAACTCCTGGATATTGGGCATTCCCCCCAAATTCCAACCCAATTTCCTTCCATTGGAAATTTGCTTCGGTGTTTTCGACGAAACAAATAATCGATAGAACCCCATTTATCACATATCTATCGGTTATTTGTTTTCTAAATTTTTGGTTGGCCAACTTCGTGTCACTTCCGGTCGGTTCGGTCGTCCCATCACCAATAACAAAATAGGAATACGTTTCATTTCCGTTGTCGAGACCAGCTAAAATATTGAATAATTTTTCTTTACCTGCATCCAAGAATAAATTGTCGTATTCGCTAACGAGTTTCCCATTTTCACGGATTAAAATATGTCCTCTCACATGAAGGGCGTCACGCTCTCGCATAAATTGGATCACCTATCTTATTTCTTCCGATAATGAAGAAATTGGATTGCTCCTTAAATGTTATATTTTCTTGGAAAGTTAATTTATCCTCTAATAATTTGTACCTTTGAACCAAATCATCCCCGCTGCCTTGGTCTTCCAAATCCTTTAGTCTTTTCAATATATCTTTTATTTGTGTGGTCACTTTAACCTTCTGTTCGAATTTAAGGTTTATTTCTTTCCAAGAAGGGGAAATTTTAATTTGTTTTTCGGTAAGTTCCAATACGTTATCGATTCCGAGTTCGGGGATTTTAATTGTTGTCATTCCTAAATCCCAATCATCATTAAATACGGTCAATTCCCCGTGAATCATAGGTTCTGAATACTTTGCGACATAATTAATAGCCAAATCATTCAAACTTGCGACAGTTTGTTCTCCAAAGTCCACGACAGCATCTTTTTGACCGTGCATGGAAATAGATTTTTGGTCCCTTACAATTTTGGTTATGGGATAGTTATAACGGTAAATTAACGTGATTTCATCTGTATCAAGCGGAGCTTCGCGAAATTTAATAACTTGTGAACTGTAGTCTAATAAAGCATCGTACGTTGAATCCTCGAAACTTTGCAAACCGGCCGTTCCCATGGAAATCGGCTCGCCGTTTTTATAGATTTCAACTTTACCGGAAGATGATTTAAGGGGTTTATAGTTTAGACTAAAATCTGTGTTTTTCCCGTCTCCGAAAATCGTTTGCGTGTAGTCTTCTGAAATGTCTGTTCCCCTGGCTATCAGATTATTAACCATCTGGCTTTTGTCTTTTGAAAAATTGGCAGTTCCCCTTTTATACATTCCCGAAGTGATAATTTTTTCGTTGGTTTTTTCTTCCCGTTTATAGAAACTAAACACATTATTTTCATCAACGGAGAAAGTAAATAGCAAAGGATTAGCCAGATCCTCCAAACAATCATATAAATATTTGTTTTTAAACATGATAGTCATTTGGTAATCGACTTCTTGAATGTATCCGGGAATCAAAAATGGGGCTTCTTTAATTAAATCAAGGACGATTTCGTGGATATATCGATTTTCCCAAGCATTGTTAATGAGAATGTCCTGAAGCTTTGAGGCTTCGGCTAAAGCTGATATTTGAAAGGTTCTTAGACGTCCTGAAAGAGATTTTGGGGCTTCTTGAATTATTCCTTTGAAATCTAATTTATAATCTTTTTCATCCCGTCTTTTGGTTGAAACTTTAAGTTCCGAACCGATTTGAATTTTATCTATTAAATCACTGTCCAAGCGTTCTACAGTCAAATCACATTTTTTGATTTTTGAGTCTTGGGACAGTGTAATTGAGACATCTGTAAACGTATTTAATAAAATAGAAGACCCCTTAGGGGGCAATAATTCAATTTTGGTTTGATTTAAAAATGTCATTATCTAAAACTACCCCCTAAGGCTGAATAAATGTCTTCTTGTTGTTTAATCGAAACCTTATCGACTAAAGCGGCCATGTCTCCATGTAAATGGACTTCAATTTTTTGGGACCCGCTTGTTGAATTATTATTCATTCTCCTAGCTTTATTCATCATGGAGTTAATCACTTTTGAAAGCTCAGATGAAACAATTTCCCGCATGAGCCTTTCAGGGGAAACTATTTCTGGGTTACCTACGCCAGCGTCCCCAATCATGGCGAGTGTCGGATTTTCCACTACACCACCGGTTGCAAGCGACGGAATTCTAGGTAGATGAATTTCACCAATTTTGGGAAGCCCAAAACTTTTGCCACCGATTCCAGGAACCCAATCGGGGACTTTAAATTTAGGAATTTTGTTGATGGCACTTGCTAAACCGTTGATTATCTTTTCTATTCCGGATAAAATCCCGTTAATAAATCCAATGATGGGATTAACAATGACCCGGATACCCTTTTTAATTCCATCCCAAATTCCTATAAATCCATCAGCGAATTTTTTAAGGCCGTTCTTTAATCCGTCCCACAAGGTATTCGCGCCTTTTTTAATGCCATCCCAAATGCCTTTTATAAAACTCCCGATTTTCCCAAATACAGATTTCAAGGAATCCCAAAGAACCGCGAGTTTTGCTTTAATCGTATCCCAGTTTTTATATAAAGCGACTCCAGCTGCGACCACAACCCCTATGAGAATCGCAATAAGTCCAAGCGGGTTGGCGTTTAACGCTGTGTTCAGGAGCCATTGTAGGGCGGTTTGCGTTTTTGTAACTGTCGCCCAAGCCTTATAAAATCCAACTAGTTTATTAATAATGAATTGGACGGACAATGCCGCTGTTATTCCAGCAAGAATCGGCAACAATTTATCAAAATGGTCCATAACAAATTTAATGGCACCCGTTAATAAATCAAAAGCGAATTTGACAACATTTATTGCGTTCGTTAGGACGACTTCGATCGTGTCTTTATTATCGGAAATGAAATTAATGAGTGAACCTAAAAGGGGCAAAACATCATCGACAATTACGTCACCGAGAGCCTTCATAGCTTTATAAATAACGTCGAACGCAAGTTTCGCTACATCTTTGATTTGGGGCATGTTTTCTTGGAACCATTTCAAGAGGTCTTGAATCATGGGAATTAAAACATTTTGGATGGTTTTACTTGTGTTGGACATGGAGCCTGTCATGATATCAAAAACGCCCTTGAACACATCTTTTATTTGTGGGAGGTTTTCTTGAATGAAGGAAATGAGTTGTCCAAAGATAGGAAAAATATTATTTTGAATATATCCCGAAACGGTTTTGGCTGCGGATTTGAACCCATCAAAAACACTTCCCAAAATATCTTTAATTTGGGGCATGTGTTCTTGTATATATTTGACAAAATTAGCTAATTCCGGTATGACATATTTTCCGACAAAACTTGCCGCATTTTGAATAATGGTTCCCAACACACCGAAAACGCCCTCAAAAATTGTTTTTATTTCCGGTGTATGGGTTTTGATGTAGTCATAAAAAGACGATATAATAGGAGTAATTTTGTCTTTAAGATTTCCTGCAAAATTGGCAACCGCCGGGATGGCCGAATCCTGAATGAATTTGGCAAATCTGTTGATGGCCCCTGAATCGTTTAAGTGGGAAACAAATTTGTCAATGTGTTCGGCCACTTTCTTTAAAGCCGGCGTAAAGGCTTCTCCAAGTGTAATTTCGGCGGTTTCAATTGACCCTTTCATTTGTTCAATGGCACCTTTGAGGTTGTCCATTTTGGTTTTTGCCACATCGGCCGCACTGACTTTTGTCATCGATTTCGCCATTTTTTCGATGCCTTTGGAGCCTTCTTTATATAAGATGTTCGCTGCCCGAACAGCGTCGGTCCCAAACATAGTTTGGAGTGTGGCGATCCGTTGTTGTTCAGACATTCCTTTTAATTTGTCTTGTAAAATGCCCGCAATTTCGGCCATGGATTTAATATGCCCTTGTGCATCAAAAAAAGCATTTGCCCCGTCTTTAGTAATAATCCCTAATTTTTTAAATAACGTGGTCTGGGCTTTGGTTTGTGGTTGGAGGGCTAATAACATAGTTTTCAGTGAGGTGCCAGCATCGCTTCCCTTTAGACCGTTCTGAGCCATAACGGCCAGAGATGTTGCGGTGTCTTTGAAACTTAAACCAACACCGGAGGCGACCGCGGACGCTTGGGCAAGGCCTAATTGCAGCCCCCGAACATCGGTGGCGGAGGCATTCGCCGCTCCTGCTAGAATATCCGCAGCCTTAGATACGGTTAAACCGTCTTTCTTAAAGGCATTCAAAGCGTTCGAGGCAATATCAGCTGCTTCTCCTAAGTCGAGTTCCCCAGCGGTGGCTAGGTTTAAGGCCCCCTCTAAACCGCCGTTCATTATATCATCTAAAGAAACCCCGGCTTTAATCAACTGCTCAATGCCTTGGGCCGACTCAGATGCGGAATATTTCGTCGCTGCACCCATTTTAATGGATAAATCTTTGAGTTTTTTCATTTCATCGGTTGTCGCACCCGAGACTGCTTGAATATTGGATAATTCTTCCTCAAAATCCGCGGCTTTTTTGGTTGCAAGGCCAATTCCTGCTGTACCTATTCCTGCAATAACGGTTGTAAATTTGGCTATTTTGGCGGTTGCATCGGCCGCTTTGGTTCCTAAATTAGAAATGCCACTCGCTGCCCCTGAAAGGCCTTTTTTCATTAAACTAACAGAACCAGAAATATTAGAAAAACCTTTTCCCAACAAAGAAAAGGATTTCGTTGCTGCTTTTGCGCCGCTTCCTATTTTTTCAAACGTTTTGTTTAAACCGGAGAATTTTTTATCTGCGTCTTCACTTGTTTTTTTAAACTGTTCGCCTAATTTCATTAATTGTTTATTGATTTGTGAAATGTCGGCTTTTATCTCAACAAGAACTTCTTGATCGGCTGCCATTTATTCCCTCCCCCCCCCTTAAAAAAATTCTTCATCGGATTGGCCATCATTCTTAAATTTCTCGTGTTCATCAATAAGAGAATTAAGCTGGACAATGGTTGAGTCTAAGAAGTCTTCGTTACTTAGACCAAATTGAACAATCGCAATGTATCGTAAAAAATCCCAGTCAAAATCTCCTGAGATTTCAGCTTGTCCTACTTTTTTTTAGCTTCGTTCAGGAAAGCTTGCATTTCAGGCGGGAGAGCGTCTCTTTCTTCTTCTGAAAGGCTTTTTAGGGTTTGAGTTAGGAGAAATTCGGAAGCTTGTTTGACGAGGATTAAGAAGTCACCGAAATCAAGGTCTTCAATTTGTTCTTGTAATTCTTCTGGGGAAATATCTTTATGATATTTTTCAAGGCCGGTTTTAATAATAAAGACCAAGGAATCCATATCCTGTTTTGCAAATTCGTTAAAAATGTCTTGAATGGTTCCGAATTTTTGTTTCAGCTTCAGCATTGCACGAACATTGAAAGCAATTTTATATATTTTGTCGTTAATTTTAACTTCTCGATAGCCCAAAACTTGTTCAGGTGTCATGGAAACACTCCTATTTATGGAATTTAATTAAAAAAATATATAAAAATATTAAATTACATGGATTTTTTGGCCCCCATTTTTGTATAATGTCTATACGAAATCATAGAGGGGGCAAACTCATGTTTTATTATTTGAGAAAATCGCTGCTAACCCCCGAATTTCGTGGTTGGCGGCTTGAAAGAGAAGAAGGCCAATATTACTTATCCAAATTTGATGAGCAGTTTAATGACGATGAATATCGTTTTTACATAAAAATCAACGGTTCACATATTGAAATCACAGGCTCGGAAAAAATTAAAAATTACAAGAAATCGATTAAAGTCCGAAAAAATAACCCGTATTTCAAAAAAGCTTATGAGGTTATCGCGTTTCTATCGAACTACATAGAACATTCGTTAAAACAAACCTCATAATTAAAGAAATGAAATGTATCAAAAAAGGCCCGAAAGGGCCCTTTTTATCATTCCAAATCATTAAGTGAAGCCGGTGTTGCTGTATCTTCTGCAATCAATGTACGGATTTTTCCATCGCTTTCGCGGCGGATGGCTGTTGCTTTGACCGATGCGAGGCAATATTCTTTACCTTGGAAAGAAACCTCAACAGGCTCCGCTGTCACGTTAAAGCAAGCCACTTTGAGATTTGTTTTACCAACAACTTTACCAATCAAACCAAACGGTTTTGGAAGTGAATCGCTTTTCGTTGTATAACGTTGGCCAATGACCGTTGTCCCGTCTTCGTCATAAATTTCTTCGACCGTTCCGTCTTCCAAGGTTTTAAGTTGATCGAACGTTAACACACCGTTTGTAAATTCAATTTCATAACCCAAAAGCTGACTTTGTGTATCCATTATTCCGTCGTCACCTTCGAGTTGGTAAGTTTCAACAGTCGGGGTCATTTTAAGTTCTTGGACCCCTTCGCATCGAATAAGTTCACCGTATTCTGTTCCGGTTTCATCATCTTTAATAATCGGTGCAATCCAGAGTTCTCGAAGACCGAAAGGCTTTAGTTTTTTAACCGTCATATATCGTTATCCCCCTAGTCAAATTCATAAAATTGGAATTCAAAATGAAACCGCACCACATCATCGGAAATAATGGGAGGCGCGGGTATCCGTTCGGCAAATTCAATAGCCTTTAAGGTATTTTCTACTTGTTTGGCTAAGTCAAAATCATAAGTCTCACAATACAAATCAATTGAAAAGCTCATCGTTTCTCCAGAATAGGTGTCATCACCTTCTGAACCAGATCCAGCAATAATCGGTTGATAGATAATCACAGGGAGTTCATTGAAATCCGGAGGGGCATTAAACAGAAAAACCGGGGCTATTGGAGTCAATGAATTTTCAATCGTTTCATAAATCATTTAAATGACTCCTTCAAAGCTTTTACGATTTGGTCTTTAATGAAAGCTTTATTTTTTTGAAGAGAGGGCCGTAAAAAGGGTTGGGCACGCATTTTTCGGGTCCCATATTCAACAAATTTTGCATATTCAACTTGACTACCAACTTGAAATGCAACATTTTCTCCGTGCCCATTTTGTCTTGTCGCAATGGAAGCCCGGAGCTGTCCTGTATCGACCGGCGAGAGGCGCTTTGCATCGTTTTCAACAGCCTTGGCCGCGACAAATAAATTTTTTTCAATTGCGGATTCTAATTTAATCGAATCGTTGGTAAACCCTTCGGCGAGTTCGCGTCCCCGGTTTGCAAAATCAATATCAACAAATTTTTTCCCCATTACACCACCTCTAATAAAGCTTTTTTGTGATTCGGGAAAGGTAAAACCAAACGCACATAATAAACAATGTCATTTGCTCTTAAATAACTGTTTTCTTTAATGTCATCCATCGTGTAAATTTCATAGGTTTTCATCGGGTCATAACCATAAGTATGAGAAGTTTGAGGACTTGTCGGAAGGGGAAAACTCGAATAAAGTTCACCGATTGGGATAAAGGAATTTTGATAATTCCCGGGGCTTATTTTCTGACTTTCTTTTTTTACAACTTCAAATTTATAAACAGACATCATACATAAGAAATCCTTTTAGTGAATTGATTAAGAATAACCCGGATTTCGAACGGTAAACCATCCATGTAATTTACGGTATATCCCCCCACCGATTCCCCTGTCTTACCACCTCTATTAGCATGCTTGGTGCATGGGCTAAGGCGTTCAAGGGTTAAATATAAGAGACAATCGTCAAGAGCCCGCTTTTCAATATCCACGAACAATTTTGGATTCCGCGTATATTCCTGAATCCAAGACACCATATCATCAATGGTTGACTTAATTTGGTCATCTTTGGAGGTATCCTCTTTTGGAATATTGAGTTCTTGTTTCACTCGATCAACAGTAATCATTTCATCCCTCCTAAAATGCCAAAATAACCGCTTTTGCCCCTTGTTGGGGGTTTGCTCCATTGGTTATGAATAGTCGATGGACGGCCCATTCTCCGGTAAAGCCTTCAATATTTTCCGATGTAAATAACTCATCTTCAAAAGGGTCATTCACCCGAAAGGAAAAGTCCGCATCTTTATAAACGATTTGAAAAGAGTTATAAACCTTTCCAAAATCAATAACTTCATTATTTCGGGCTTTCGTTAAATCAATTTCAATCCGTTTATACAACGCCATTATTTATCACCCTTCGGCTGATGAAGTGCACAAAATTCGCTGCCTTCTAAGGCCAGGCGTTTACATTGCTCGCCGTTTTGTGTCAAACCCTTACACCTTGGGGTTTCATCATCTTGTCCTTCGTCATTTTCTTTTTTTGGGGTGTTTTCTTTTTTCTTTTTTTGAGCGGCTAAAAATTTTTCGTTTCGTTCTTTTCTTTCTTTAATCAGTTTTAAAACATCAGAAATTCTCATATTTCACCTCATAAAGAATAAGAGAGGGAAACTCCCTCTCTTAAAATTAAGCTTCAAAGCGAATGGCTTTTCTCCATGGTTGTTGGTCCAAAACAGCTACACCCGCAAAAGAATCCGCATAAATTTCCGTTGCTTTTTTCTCCGGCACGCGTTTCCGTTCGACATTCATATCCTTACCAATAACAGATAAAATGGAGTTTTTCGGGATTAAAAGGTTATGGTAAATATTGTTTTCAGCATCGAACGGAATTTTATCAAAAATAACCACCGGAATAAGCCCAGCCAGGCGGCCGACTTCTTGGAAACCAGCCTGACTTTGTGGATAAGAATTTGGATCCGGATTCGGAGTCATATAACTCGCAGCACGTTCAAATTCACTGTCGGCGCGCAATTGTTTCAATACGCGCGGGTGAATGGCTAAAGCCGCAATACCGCCTTTATAAGTTCTTTCACCGTATTGGTCTTCCGCAGCATCTAAAATACCCGATACGGTTAAAGTCCCCATTTGGTTAACTAAAGCTTTTGCATCCAAAGCATTTAACGCAATGTCGTCCATACCATTGGCAAAAGCCATTTGAATGTGCCGAACGGCTTCAGCTTCAAGACTTCCGCCAGAAACATTATATTTGATATCTTGGTCGTAAAACCGTTTACCGGTTGCCAGTTGTTCGATTGTTACTTGGAAACTCGATTGGCTTAACTCGTCAACTTCAATAGAATCCCCACGGTTTAGAGCTTGCAAAGTGACGTTCGATAAATCGAATTGTGTAAAGGTAATCGTGTCACCAGCTCCTGCACCTTTCAGGTCAAAATTTTCTTCGACAACACCAGCTAAATTTGAAAACACCAACGAATTTTTAAGTTCTGCTTGTACCGCGTCTTTAATCACTTGGTTTTTAATTAATTCATCTGCCATTTATCTTTTTCCCCCATTTTTTTCACATAAAATTTTTCACATACAAAAAACGTTCGAAATAACGAACGTATTACACAGTTGCAAGGCGCTTATAAGTTTCGTAGTCACTTTCAGCAAGTGCAATTTTTTCGTCAATACTCATTTTTTGAAAATCTTCTTTGGTTAATGTTTTAGAATCTTTTTTTCCGGTTTCGACATCCCGACCTTGTTCACGGAATTTTGCTTTTACTTTTTCCTGTACAAACCCGTCAATAATCTCCATTAAGGTTTTCAGGTTCTCTTTTTTCTTTTCAATGTCAGAACCCGGAACAAAATCATTTAATTCAATCGGTAATTTTTCATTAGCAAGGTGTTTGGTAAATTCAAAATCAAGTTTTTGCTTTTCAAATGCGCGCTTTTCTTCTTCGTATTTTTGTTTTTCCAATTGGAATTTTTCTTCATCGGTTAACTTTTCGTTTTTGAGTTCATCGTATTTCGATTGAATATCCTTTAATTTTTGGGAGTATTCACTTCGGACTTTGTCTGCCGCCGACTGTTGCGCTTTCTCTAAGACTTTTTTGAATTCCTCGCTTTCCAAAAGCTTGGATATATCAAAATCACCATTTTCTCCCTTTTTGTCTTTTTTATCGTCTTGATTATCCAACCCCAGTTCTTTTACCTTTTTATCGAACTGTTCTTGATTAATCTCGCCGTTTTTTAACATTTGTTTTAATTGTTCTAAAGTCATAATCTATCTCCTTTTACGAGTTGCTTCATATTTTGCCCTCTAATAGTTTTTTAGAGTTCAGAATATAAAACCCCTCAAGTTTAATTAAAACACGAAATAGGCCCCGTCCTGGGCCTTACAGAGGCATATTTGTTTTTAGGTTTTTTTGAAATCAATAATTTATAAATCCTTCTATCCTTCATACGGACAAGTTATGAGGAAATTAGCCCCTGTTTAATTTGCCATTCTCGGTAATTTTTTGCCGTTGTTAAATAGGTTTTCCGGGTTCTGGGGTCACGGGCCGCCCGATAAGAAATAGGCTCAACACCATAGGATTCTAAATCGGGTAAAACGACACAACGACAATAGGGATGACTCGGATACTTCGGGAGTTTGTCCAATTCATAATATTTCCCGTCAAATTCCCTACAAATATGGCAAGTCCTTTCATCAAGAGTCGCCAACCATTGATATTTTCCACTATAATGCCCTTTTTCATTGAACGCTAATAGGGCAGAATCAATTCTTTTACGTTGTTGCTCAGTTTGGTAAATGCGTTGGGTGTTTTTTATTCCGGTTTCAAGTTTTTTCTTTGTAATCTGTGTGGCATCTGTTAAAGTGAGGCCGGTGGATGAGGAAGTAAAGATAGATAAATAAAGGTTATTAGCTAATTGCCCTTTATGCTTTGATAAGGTATCCGAAAAATGCTCACCATACCAAATGGAATTCATTATTTTATTTCGTTCACCGGAGGTTAAGGGCTTAACCTGATTGGTTTTTATCATTCCAAGAGAAAACAAAAGGAATAAAGAATAGTTGTGTTCATCTTCAACAATGCTATTAAGTTGATGATTTAATAATTTTAACTCCTCTTTCCCTTGTTCCTTAATAATGTCTTGAATATCCTTTTTAATCGTCAAATAACGTTTATATTTGAGGAGTTCTTCTTGTTTTAATTTCCCGTCTTTATCCCCGTATTTCTCAAACAAAATAGCTAGATAGGTCCTAAGTTTTCCGTGTGATGATTGATAAAGTTTCGTAAGACTTGTTAGAAAGGCTTTTTCCTGTTTTAAAATGACATTATTTCGATAATCCACAATGGAATAACCCAAAGTGTTTCGATTATTCGCCATTTGGATCCTCCATTGTTGGTTCACCTAAATTAATAGGGGTGCCTTGTTCTTCTTCAATGCGTTTTAACTCCTCTTCTGCGTTGTCAACTTTAGAAATAAATTTCTCAATAACTGTACGGTGAGACAATACACCTAAAGCCTTCACAGCGGTCTCAATTTCATCAGAAATATTGACCGGCATGGATTTATTAAAACTGATATTTACATCTCGATAAGCCCCACTGGAATAGAAATCTCCCAAGCCTTGTTTTTCTAAAGCAATCGCAATCAGTTTTAAGCGTTTCCTTAAGCCCTTCACGAAAGCTTTTATTTTGGCATTTGATTTAATATCGGTTCCGGAATGTTTAATTTGGAGGGCTATCCCAGAATCAGCCGTGATTTGGCCTTCTTTGGTGAAAAGGTCAGGAGTAAACGAAAGAATAAAGATTTTTCGAACCAGACGATTTAAGAATAATTCGTAGGCTTCAATGTTATTATCCCACTGCAGGAATTTGGCGTCGGCTTGTGTTTGGCTATCGCTTGTAAATTCCAAAAGGCGAGCTTTTCGCATTCGGTCGACTTCTTCTCTTGCTTCTTCTTCTGATAATCCAGCTGTTAATCCGAGGTTGATTAAAACCAAATAAGGGTCGCTGTTGTATTCTATCGTATCCGCAATCGCCGACATGGCTTTGTTGTAGCCGTCGATGAGGTTAACAATGTTTTTAATATCTGATTGTCCACCAATTTCATTAGTGGATTTATTTTCGTATACCACAACAGGGATTTGTTCAAAATAATGGGGTTTGGGGTATCCTTGTTCGATATATAGATTGTCTTCAATAATCTCATATCGTTCGATTTGTGTATCAGAATAAATTTCAACTTTAGTGATATCTTTTTTTTCATAACTGTTCCCTTGAGGTACCCACCGTTCAACTTCATAATGACGCAAGGCATACTCTTTATTGTTAAAATTAAAAAACACCCATTCTGTCGATGGGGTTTCGATTAATTGAATATTTCCTTGTGGGTCAATATTAACAATTTCCACAGCTTCCCCACGAATAGCCGCTGATTTTCCGATCGATGCGGTATGGAATTCTTCGTCGTTATCGTGGTTAATAACCCGTAAATAATCAATAAATTTTTTGGCAGCCGGATTGTCTTTTGAATCGTAACTGATTGGATTTGAAAATAAATAGCTATGGTTGGTTTCAATAACCAACTCTGCAAAATTGAATTTCAAAATATTATTAGGTTTATTAAGGTCGTCGGTTTTTTTATCGACATCATTTTCCCCTAAATAATAGGTCATATATTTATTTTGTTCGTTAATTTTTGAAGCATTACTGTTAATTAAATCATTAATGAAGTCAAGCAGACTTTTATCGCTTAAACCTTCCATATTGTCCCCCTTTCTGATTTTCAATAACTTTTAATAATGGTTAATAATTGTTATTGAAAATTTTACAAACCGAAGGCATGCTTACTTAAACCTATCCTTCTATGGTTTTTATTCATTTCCATATTTAAGGCATATCGTAAAGCATCGAGTAAATGGTTATTTGCATCTACGGGCTTGTCCAAATATTCGTTTGTTTTATTGTCTTTCATGTATTGATAGGTTTGGATCTCCTTAATAAACTCCACACAAGATGGATGGATAATAAGTTTTCGAGATTTAATCCAATCAATTCCAAAATTAATTGAATTCCTTCCTTTTTTCGTTGGTCGTGCATTTTTAAATCCAGCCCGCCTTAATTCTTCAATGCGGTCTGGCTCCGCAGAATCACAAATAAGAATATCTCTAAGACTCATTCGCTTTTTTAATTCTTGAGCTAAATCACTAGTGGTCAAGCCACTCTTTTTAAATTCCCGACAAACATAAATGGTTTCAGCCTTTTTGTCGTACGCCACTTCTATCCAGGCCATCGGGTCGTTAAAACCGAAATCATTTCCATAATAAAAATTATCAAGTAGGGATATATCAAAATCTTTAATGGAGTAATTTGGATAAACCATTTTTCCTAATTGGCCAAATTCCCCTAAGGCATATATTCGATAGTAGTTTTCATCTTTGTTTTTTAAATTTTCAAGTGTTCTTTTATAGGAATCATCTAAAAAGGGATTATCAAGATAGGTGGTTTTAATAATTGTGGTATGTTCTGGGGTGTTATCGAAGAAATATTTCTTTAACCAGTGGTGTTCGGATATCGGGTTAAATGTGATGATGATTTGTTTATAAGTTTTGGTTTTTCCCCTTAAACGTAGGTCGAGTTGTTGAAAATCTTCCTGAGTTAACTCTGTTGCTTCTTCGACCCATATGGAAGTAATCCCAGCAATGGATTTTAGTTTTTCTGGATCGTCGATTCCGACAAATAATATTTTATTTCCGTTAAGGTTGCATGTGATTTCAAGAGGCGATTTAGTAACCGTGAAATATGGATATAGTCCCCATCTTGAAATAGTATCTTTTAATAATTCGTAAACGGAATTTTTCAGGGTTGCAGCGACTTTTCGCACGACCAAAAACCTTTGATTTTTCTCTTTGAGAAGACGAAAAAGGATTTTTTGGGATGCAAAAACAGATTTACCTGACCCCGCCCCGCCATAAAGAATTAAATAACGGTCAGTATTTTCAAGAGCGTGGTGCTTTAAATAAACCGGAGCAAAAACCTTTTTGGAAATGTTAATATTCAATTATTCATCATCTACCAAACGAACATTTATTTCTGTTTCGACATTTGCATTTACATCAACTTTTTCCAAGAATGCTCCGTGGGATTTTGCGATTAATTCCGAAACCTTTATTCTGTCCTTCATTTCTAATCCTTCATCCCTTAAAACCTTACTCCAAAATTCCCTCACTTCTTCGATATCGGCAATGCGTTCGGATTCCAATTGTTTATTGCGTTTTGCTATATATTCCTTAATTACTGGTTTTGATAAATTTTCAATTCCTATCTTGTATGCAGTTTTTGGAGAGTATCCAGCCATTTTAGCCGCCCAGGTGGCATTCGGATTTTGGATATAGTAATCACAAAACCGTTTTTGTTTTTCCGTCATTTTCTCTTTTGTTTTTGGCATTTAAGTCCCCCTTTCTTTAAATTCTCAATAACTATCAATAATAGTTCATAACAGTTATGAAAAAATTATATAGAGTTGATTGACTTCTTAAAATTGAACTAGTTTAACTCTCAATCACTATTAAAAAAAATTATGGGAAATATGGACAAAATGTGTGGATTTTGTTAGATTGTAAATGTTAACACTAAAAAAAGGAGAATAATATGGAAAAAGAAAACACGGTGTCGATAACTATCGACCTGAACAAATTCAAAATAGTACACATGGAAAAAGACCCAGAAAAAGCATTCATTATCACTTATTATGACTATTTATTTTTTACCGCGTGGTTTTTAAAAGATGAAGCAACCTATAAATTTCTTGATCTTCAAATTAAACACGCGTTTTTAAGTGGTATTGAACATAGGAAGACGGTATACATCGAAAACTGGAGTGAATTTCACAAAATTTTATATGAAAAAGTGAATGAGTAAAAATTCCAATTACTTAATAGGCTTTAAATTCAAAACTTGACGGGTCTGTTAATGTTTCGTGTTCGCGTTGTTTTTTTAATCGACGGCGGGTCTGCCGAGATTCGTTATCGATGAATTTTTCCCAAGCTTCTTTATCTCTGTAATGTTTGTGTTTTAAGTTTTGATAAATTTTTCTTACTTCTGAATCCATGTCCTACCTCCATTCGGACAAAAATTAATAAAAATATGGACTTAACTATTGACAATATAACCATGTTTTGGATATGATGGAACCATGATATTTTAATAATTTCTTATATGTTTCTTTACAAAACAAAAACCTTCCGAAATGGGGGGTTTTTGTTTTTTGTCAGGAAGTTTTCTTACCCGGAGAAATGTTTTGTGAATGAATAACGTCATTTTTGTTGCATTGTTGCACGTTTCGTGAAAGATAACGTCAAAAAATGATTTTGTTGCATTAGTCTGATTCAACACCATTCAATAAGTTATATATTTTTTTAACCAAACGCGTTTTTCGTTTTTTGATACTTTCTGTTCGAAGATTATATTTTTTGGAGAGATCGGAGACGGAAAGCCCTTGGCTCCAATCATTTAGAAATTTTTGTTCTGTTGGATGGAGTCTTTGATAAGCGGTATGGAATACATCGAGGTAGGCAATAAATGAATAAGAATCCGGACTTTTATAGGTATGTTCGAATAACAATCTATTCTCGATAATTAAGTAAATCGATTTTTTCGAGTAGAACATTTTAACCCTCCTTTTCGGAACGTATGTTCGTCTTATAGCAATATAAAAAGAGGATAAACCTTTTTAACTGGTTTATCCTCTGGTTTTCCAGTCGGATTTCTTAAATAAGTTGTAATTGTTCTGATACTTGAGGTAAAACGTCTGATTCATACCCCTCTTTAATTATAAGGGCTTCTTCCATAGCGTTACGATTCCTCTCACTTGCACCAACATGGTAAAAATGGCTTGTTGTCCGAATAACCCCATTCCACACATCTAAATGGTCATTTTTACGATACTGATTCTCATACCACATGGAGAGTGCGTATCCACAAGGTAATTGTCCTGCTGCTTCCGCTAAGTCTTTAGCTTCTTTTTCATCCCATTGATTATAATAATTGGTGTGTCGCCCAATGTAAGGAGGATCCATGTAAACAAAATCAATCTCGTTTGCTTCTTTTAATGTTTCTCTCCAATCTTGACAAACAAATGTCCAATCTTTTCCCTTCATCACTTTTGAAACCCAAATGATTTGGTTAACAATTTTAGTTATTAGAGCCGTACGGAAACGTTCTGGTTTTCTACAAAATGGAACATTAAATCCACCTGTTTTATTAAATCTCATCATCCCATTAAAACACGAACGATTAAGAAAGATGAAATCAAAACTTGAACCATTTTCATTAAATCTATCTCTTACCTCGTAATAATATTCACCGTTAGATTCCTCAAGTTTCTTTCCTTCAACCTCCAAGAAGTCCCGAACGCTCTGAGGTGTGAGGACTCCACTTTGAATATCTTGATACATCTTAATAATATGTTTATTTGTATCTGAAACTAAAGCCCTTTGGGGATTGGCATTAAATAACACAACTCCGGAACCTAAGAATGGTTCTATCCATTTTCCTTGTTCATCCCATTTTATATTTTGAAAGATAAAGTTAACTAATTTTGTTTTTATTCCCTGACATTTTATAGGGGGAACTTTTACGTGTTCTACAACTTTTGGAAAGGTCATTAAACAATCTCCTTTAACTTCTTTATTTAAATTATAACAGAAGTTCCCCTTCTTCGACTAACATTCGACTAATAACGACTGCACTTCGACTAATAACGACTGCACTATGAATATTCAAATGATATAATGTAGTAAAAAAAGGGTAAAAGGGGATTATTATGTCATTCGATTTTATCCAAGAATGTCAAAAGAAAATTCACGAACTAAATGTAAATTGGGAAGTTAAAGGGTTAATTGACACCAATAGAAAGGTGTACAGCCTGGGTAGTGATTCAAAAATTCTTGGACGTATTTTTGAATTAGTTGCAGCACCAATTATTACGGAGGTGGCTGAGGAACACGGGCTTACAGTTGTCATCCCAGAAAAACAAAATTCATATCCAGATTTTACTATCCAAAATGAAGACGGTTCATTTCGAATTGCCGTTGATATTAAATCCACATATCGTCAATATTACAATTCAACATCAATATTTAAAGGGTACCGATCTGGCGAAGTTAGAAATTTTGTTTTTACCCTAGGTTCGTATGCTTCATATTTAAGAAATAACACTAAAAATATTGTTTTTAATTATGATACATACCAAAAACATTATATCTTTGGATTCTTGTATGACCGAACCATGGATGGAATTGAAGGACAAATCGTTGATGTAGATAAAGTGGACGAGGTTAAATCGCCTTTTGAGAATGTAGAATTCTTCATTCAAGAAAAATATTTAATTGCTGGGGAAAGTAAGGGAAGTGGAAATACAGAGAACATAGGTAGCTATCCTACCAATGACATCAATTTTCTAAAAAATGGTTGTGGGCCGTTTTCGGTTTTAGGGGAAGAAACATTTGAACACTATTGGAGAAATTATCCCGAATATCGGGACCCTAATCCAAAATTTACTAATTTAGTAGAGTATTTTGCATGGCTCAAAGAAAATAACATTTTCATACGTGATGCGGGGAGAAGGTATTACGAATGGTTAGAAAGGTTCGACAAAAATCGATTTGATTCCCTTACCGAAAAAGAAATAAGTATTTTATTAGACTAACAAATTTTATTTTTTTTGTTGAAGGCATGTTTCCCTTTTTTTATTTTAACCATTATTCAGCTAAGGTTATCATTTATAACTTATCGCCTTTTCAAAGCGCGATTTCCAATATAAAGCTTCGTGGTTCGCATTTTCTTTAAAGTATTCGAGAATGGTTTTGGCTTGTTCTTTTTTGGTGATGAGAAATGGGTAAACAGCCTTCAGCACTTTTTCTACATCTTCATTATGTACATTCCAAATGTGAACCCCTTTATGTTCATAAACCTCCCCAATTTCTCCTATAAGGCGGTAAATGGTTTCAATTGTTCGTTTTGATTTCATCCCGATTGTAAGATTTGGGTAAAAATATTCGTGTTTTTCCCCGCTTTTGGAAATATAAGTCCGTTTGGAGAGTCTTATACAGCCTTCTCCGTCAATGAAAGCAGCCACGCGGGCAAGATTTAGTTGCTCCTCCGAATACATTAAATTCCTCCTGTTGTTATTTATTATCTGGTTTGTATTGGGATTTCTTTGTGAATTCAACTTGTAATTTTCCATCGTGGTTGGTAATGTGGATTTCTGAATAAGGGTGATCGGTTAGAAAGGATTGAATATCCGATAATAATCTATAAATATAGTCGTCTTCCATTTTTACTTCCCTCCGGTTATCATCCGAATAAGTAACAAAAATAAGAGGGTTAACCAATAAACCTTATAAAATGGAACAGAAATCCCAAATAATACGAGAATCCAATAGATAATTAAAGACGGAATAAAATTGATTAATAGGGACAGACTAAAAAACACAATAAGGGAAATGATAAAAACGAGAAAAGCTTGTAGAATCTTCACGCCATCACTCTTTCTTTTTGTTCTATGTATTCTTTTTATTCTTTTTTTGTAATTCCCTTTTTCGTTTTTTTCTGTCAAATGGGGGACCAGGAATGAGGATGAGTTCGATTCGGGGGTACTCTAAATCAAGGTCGAAATCTTGATATTGTAGGAGTACATTGCAATCATTATCATAAAGTTCCGCTTCTTCCAAAGCATCTAAAATTAATTTATCGATATTATGTGGATCTGATTTACGCGCTGTTGGCCAAAAGACTTTTGTTTTAATAATGACTTTTTGGTCTATCGTTTTTTTCCAGCCGGTTTCTTCTTTCCATTCTTTTGCGATGTTGATAATTTTCCTTTTGTGCAATAAAGCCCATTTGTCTAATATGGGGCGGTTATTCACAATCGTATATAGGTGATTCCAAGAGGGGATAACAAAAGATTTCTTTTTGGTTCCTTTACGAATGGAACCAGACTCCTTATACATTAAAAGGGGTAATATGAGGGGTTTCATTTTGTTCACCTGACTTTCTGTTAAAAAAGAGGAACAAACAAGAAAGGGAATGGGTCCTCTTCCTTGTTTGTAAAAAATGGGAGGGTCACATTAAAATTATACAAACATTTGTTCTGTATTGAAATGGAGGTGTACTATTAAATTACTTGATTTTCTTCAAAATCCTTGTCGTCCCCGAAAAATTCTTCCATAACACTTACCCAGCCGTCATCTTCCCCATATTTTAAATATTTTTCGGTTTCAGACATGTATTTTTCTTCTTCTTTCAGGCGTTTTCTCATTTCGTCAATTTTCTCGCTTATTTTAAACATTCCAATATGGCACCTTGAACCATCGAAAGAGAAATCTAACGTCCGATCCAACCCTGTTCCAAATCGGGTTTTCTTTATATAAATGTGAACTTCGGGATTATAATCATTATCATCCGTTTCATCTCTCCAAATTCTTAAATCAACGTATGCGTCTTGATTTAAGCGGGGAGCAAAACGAATTTCCGAGTTTTTCGCGAAGCTCGCCTTATTTTTTACGGGGCCATCTTTGGTTAATTGGGATAGCCAAACCAAAGCCATATTCGTATTTTTTATGTAGTCCGTAGATTCCGCAACCATTTCTTCAATTCCAGAATAATCATTATTTTTTCGTGAAATTTTCATTCTTTGAAGAAAATCAATAATGACTAAATCAACTTTTTCAATTTCGTAAGCCTTGCGAAGACGGGATAGTAGTCCTTTTTTATCGTATCCTTCAAATTCCAGAATCAATTTATCATTATCGAACATTTCTTTTAGAATTCGCCTGGCCTCTTCGGCTTTTTTGGCATGTTCTATTTCGTTTTCGCTATTTTGTTTCCTCCAATGACTGTACGGAAGAGCTGACAGGGCAGACAGGATTTTATTGTGTACCTGGAGTTTTGTCATTTCAGAAGATATAAACAAAACCTTTTTCCCTTTTAAGACGTTATTAATAATAATTTGTAAAGCCAATGTGGTTTTGCCACTTCCCGGGGGGCCTGCAATAACGTTGACTCCGGAACGTTCGAAGCCCCCTCCTATAAGGTCATCCAATTCCTCCAAACCGGTCCCAAGGGCCCCTATGGCCTCATTTGTTTCGTAGTTTTCATAAAGTTCCTTATGTATTTCAAGAAGGGTTGTTGATTTATTAAACGTCGTAGGACTTTTCATTTTATTGAATAATTCCATTTGTTTTTCATGGAATGTTTTGATTTTATCGAACGAATTATCTTTAACGATTTCTTTATAAGATTTATCTAATTCTTTCATGACATTTATAAATGTTTGTTTGTAATTGAATGACTCGATTCGTTTAAAATAAATTCTCATATTTTCAAGGTGTTCCGGACATGAGAAAGCTTTAAAAGCCAAAATATCGTCTTCCTCGATCCACTCATCCCTTAACATTTCTTCCGTTAAATAATGGTGTCCTTGTTTGTAATATTTTCGGCTAATTTCAAACACTTTTTTGTAAAACTCATCTTCAATTTGGTCCACTGTTAATGGATAATTAGAGTTTTCTAACATTTTAAAACCCTTTTCAAAATCTTGGGTTAAACCTTCTAGAAAAAGAGCAATGTCTCTTTGAATATCTTCCTTTTGGTTCATTTGAATCCCTCCCATTTATTATAGAAAACAGTTGACTATTTCTGGGGTCTCCTGGCGGCGGTCTTCCCCCATTAGAGAGTAAGACACCCATGACTTTGTAAACAAAGCGCTGTGCAATTGCGGGTCGTTTTTATAAAGCATTTCTAGTTCGTTTTTTGAAAGGTTGGTCGTGATGATAATTAGCCCGCGATGACACCTGACCAAACCATCGAGGAGATTATTTTTATATACTTGAAATTCGTCGACTGCCTTTCTTTCAACCCCTAGATCGTCTAAAATGAGGACTTGTTTATTTTTTACTAACTCCATGAGGTCCTGTTTTTGTTTATCTTGAAATTTGATATTATCAAATGTCCTCATGTCGATAAACGCGCCTTTGCAGCCCCGTTTTAGGGCCTCCAACATCATCGAGACGGCCATTTGCGTTTTGCCGCGGCCGTTTTTTCCGGCTATCAGGATTCTTAGGTTATTGTTGATTGCTTCAAACAATAAGATAGGGTTTCTTAACTGTTTAATCGTTTCCTTCATGGAGACTATTGAATTAGTCCGCTTGCTAATCAGGTCAGCATCCTTTAATTCAAACCCGAATTTTAAATAACTTTCGGAAGCACCAGTATTTTTGAATTCCCGCTTAGCAATTTGATAACGAAAGCATTTGCAAAACCGATCGCCATCTTTATTGATAATTAACCCTGAACCGTCACAAATATTAAACATACATTTCATGTCACATCACCCTTTCTTTTTCTCTAAAAGTTGTTTATATAACAATTCATCTTCACTAAAATCAGAAAGAATGGTTTGGCTTCTTTTTTGTGTATTTCTTTCGCTTAATTGCTTTCTCCCATAGGTTTGAATATTAATTTGTTTTATTTCTTTGATGGAAATCAATAAATCATGTTTGAAATTCGCACGAGATTGGCCCAAATTTGTGTTTTTAAATGCGTCACATATAATCTTAGGGGTAATCGTTTTATCCGTTAAAATTTCATGTAAAATTAAAATTTCTTGACTGTCTGGTATTTTGTGGTATTCTTTAATAAACCACAGGATTACCTTCACAAGCGATTTACGCTTGTAACTTGGGCTGTTCGGTAGAACAGCTTTTTCTTTTTCTTTACATTTTAGAGATTGATATAAAATCAATAGCACTGGACTTTCTAGAGTTAAAGGTTCTTTGTAAATTAACATGTTTGGATTATTTAAAAGACCCTTAATATGGCTCTCACAAGCGCTACGCGCTTGCTCGAAAAGTAGTTTTAGAATTAAGCGCTTCTCTGTAGCCTTCATATCCTTTAAACAAGGCTGTAAAGATTCAAATATGTCTTTAAAACTTATTTTCTCATCTCCAATGAGAATTTCTGTTTTACCCTTTGCGGCGTAAGCCGCCATGGCTTCGTCAGAAGCCATATTACAGCCGCTTTGCGGCGTTAAAAATTCCAATTCATGTTTTGCTATATTATTTTTGTTATTTGTTTTATTTGTTTTTTGTTTATTTTGTAAGGACTGATTTTCCGAAATCGGAAAAACCGACGTCGGAAAATCGGTTTTCGGTGAAAAACCTTTAATATCAAGGGTTTCAGCGTTTTTAGGAAAGTTTGGGTTATCTTCTGGGTCTTCGAAAAACTCGTAACGCCAACCTCTCAAACGGCCATTTTCATCCCGCAAACGAAATTTATACATGTAACCTTTTTTGATTAATTCTTCGATACCGGAACTAACGGAGCTTTTGCCATCCGTTTTTCTGTTTTTTAAATCACTTATGTAAATATTCCAATCATCTGGTAAACTCATAAGATAACAATAAAGTCCGGTTGCTTTAAAAGATAAATCACTCCGTTGAACTTGTTTGTTATCTAAAATGGTAAAATTTTTCTCTTTCTTGCGGTTTTTGTGAATGTAGCTTTCCATACGAACCCACTCCTTTTTTTGAAAAATATTTTTGTTTTTTTACATTTCTTATCTTTTGTATAATCCCTTGAACAAATTAATATGGTGTTCGACATCGCTCATTCTGGGGAATCTTTCAAGCGACCGATGCAAAATCCGATCGCCTTCAAGAACATAAAAGACATAATCAAAATCAATCCCATCCCATGAATAAATACTCTCTTCGCGTCGAACCTCATAACGAGAGCCGTTTGGCAAATCCCCGCTTGTTATTAACTCGATATTAAAATAATGGTCTTTGAGGAGTTCATTAAAGCTTTTCATTTTCATCCCCCCTCAACATTGCTTTGATAAAATCTTCTAGAATATCTTGCATGGTTGTACCGTGATAGGAACACCAAGCTTTAAAAGCTTTCTTTTCTTCATCAGTTAGCCGAATTGAAATTCTTTCTCTTCCATTGTTTTTCATTTCTAACACCTCCATTTCGAAAAAAGTGTGTGTACATTTTACGCCCAACTTTCCTTAATTCAATGGGATTTATTGTGTTTTTTATATCGAATTTTTTTCTTGCTTACTTGTCACCTTTATAAACGAATCTGGTGACTTGTCAACAAGTTTTTTTTGAATTTTTTTCCACTTTTATTTTGTGTTCGATATATCGAACAAAATAAACAAAAAAAGAACCGGTTTATTTTCCCGGTTCCGATTCATATTTTTTTTCGATCTCCCTAATTCTCTTATTCATTTCCTTTTCCCTTTCTTTTTTCAATCGGTTTACTATGTCTTGTACTTCTTGATTAAATGGGGTTTTCCTTTCGTTTTCCATGTTTTTTCCTCCACGTGATGAAGAGTTCTCGAACTGCCATAACTATCGCTGATATTGGGAATGACATTTGGGTTGCATGTTCCACAAAGATTTCATTTGAACTACCCCCACTTCATTTTCTGACGAAAATTTGAAGTGGGAGATTCCTACGTAGAGGGTTCCAACGAACCCTAATTTAGTAGGCGATCCCCGTGGTCCCTACGGTTCTATTGACTAAGCGGAGAGCTTCATTCTTTATGTTAATCGCCGCATTGATACTTCTATTATAGAACATTCGTTTGCATTCGAAAACAAAAAAAGCCATTCATCTCCACCCTAGCTTTGCTTGAGGGTGGAGTCTTCTGGTTTTGTTGTGATAAAATTTTTTCCCATACAGTATCACCCCCTTACACGATAGAAGCCAAATATTTCACCCTCAATTCATGGTTACTTAAAGCAAACTCCCTCCAAATCTTCTTGCATATTTCTTCGTTATCGTATAATCTGTTCGAATCACTATTAATCGAAACCCCTGTTAATTCCCCTTCTTTAACAATGAATGTAATAATTATGTTATCGCTTTCGAATGTAATGCCTTCCTCATCTTCCCCTATAAATTCGAATGCTTTCGGGCCTCTCGATAAAATTTCCTCGAGGACTTCATTTCCAATACAGTAGTAATGGTATTTTTCCCACAGTGCTTCTATTTGTTCGTAATCTCCGAAAATTTCGAACCCTTGGTAATAACCTTCTTCCCCTTCTTCCCAATCAATGTGATAAAATTCCTTGGGATTTATATTGATTAATTCTTTAACACTAATTTTATTTCCCTTAGTCATATCGAAATCTTCCCGAATCACAGCTTTTAATTCATCTAATATCCGATCATAATCGGTCGTGATAAACTCAAGGGCTTTTTCGAAATCTTTATGACCTATGTTGTATTTAGCGAATGTCCGGCTAGCAAAACCATCGTAATTACTTTCGATGTATTTTAATTCCTCATATGTTAACCATTCCATTTCTTCTTCGGAAATGATATCTCCCTCTTGTTCCAACTTTTTTCCGAATAATTCCATTTGTTTCCATTGTTCTTTTGTTATTTCGATGTCTTTTCGTTCCTCAGTCTTCATGATTAAGACACTACAAATAAAATCATATAAATTTTTTAGAACGTAACACATATTCTGATCTCCTTTAATACCCCGTAGGAGGTTGGCAATTTTATGTTTTTCCTTGTTTGCTTGTCATCTTTTTAATTAAATCTGGTGACTTGTCAACAAGTTTTAAAAATTTTTTTTGAAAAAAGAAGACCTTAGAAGGCCTTTTTTAAATGATAATAATATTCTTCAGCTTCTTCTACGGTTTTCATATCAAACGAGTAATAAATTTCGCTATTCCAATCCTCTATTAATTCTTTATTAAATTTTAACCGTTCTCCTATAACATAAACAAGTTGTTGTACCTCATAATTTCCATAAGTCTTACCAGCTTCTAATAAATCATTCGCAATGGCATTAACTTTTTTCATTTCTGATGCGGGTAATTCCGTCTCCATATATGATTTTAACAAATATCCGATCGCCTGTTCTTTGTTCTGCAAACTCATTTCTTACCCCCCTTATCTATTATTTATTATAGTTTAATCTCTTAAAAAATATGTCAATTGCATAATAATAACCACCTATTTATATAGGAGGTTTATTTCATACAGGCGAGTCGGTATTTTAATTGTTTATCCTGCATTACTTCATGAAACTTTTCTTTATTAAAGATAATATTAAACTGTGTGTTTTCATCGATGGTTGCCACGTCTATGGCACATTCGAAAACACCTTTATTTTCTAATATAATAATATCGAAACGTGCATCTAAAACGCTTTTATAACCTAATTCATCAGCAAATTTTTTTAAGGTTATGTTTTTCATTTTCAATTCCATCACTCCCTATTTTTATTATAGGGAGATGATTCAAAAACATAACTTAGTGTTGTTCGTTCGATATATCGAACTAAAAGAACAATCCCGCCCCTGCTTGATTTTTGGATGACCATATCATTATTATTAAAATATAGTCAAACCAAAAAGAGGGAGAGGGAAAAATGTATCAGCTTCCAGCGAGAGTCAAAAGAATTATTTTATATGTTCGGAAATCCCGACAAGAAGAATTGGAAGAACAAAATAAAGACGGAAGCGATATGTTGGAACGGCAATTGGAAATGATGAAAAAAGTTTTATTAAAATTTGAAGTCCCGTTCGATTGGGTAAAAGAAGTCCGGTCAGGTGACAGTATCGAAAGTCGCCCCAAATTCCAACAGGTTTTAAAGGATTTAAAAGCGGGGAAATATCAGGCCATCGCCGTTCGTGATTTGAGCCGATTGGGTCGGGGGAGTTATTCGGATATGGGGGTAATTTTTGACACCATCCATGATAATCGCATTTTAATCATCGACGGTACCGGAAAGGTTTACGATACACGGAACCAATCCGACGAACGGTACATTCGTTGGAATATGTTTATGGCCCGTGAGGAATATAAAAATATTGTTGAACGTTTGATAAATGCCCGATACTTTCGCGCATCCGCTGAGGGTAAATTTATGAATTCCAAACCTCCATACGGTTATATGAGGGATAAAAAAACCAAAAAATTAGTTCCGAATCCGGACGAAGCTCCATATGTTAAAAAAATTTTTGAATGGTACCTCGAAGGGATTGGGTATCAGGGGATTGCGTCTCGATTAAATAAAATGGGAGTTCCTACACGAGGTAGGAAAACAAAAACAAAAAATAATAAATGGGTTCCAATGGTTGTTCGCGGAATTTTAACTAACCCTGTTCATATGGGGGATATTTATTTCAGGATTACTGAAAGAATTGGAAATAAACAAGTTTTACGACCCGAAGAGGAACATTTCATTTATGAAAATGCACATGAGCCTATCGTTTCTCGGGAGGTTTGGCATGAGGTTCAAAGGAAGATGAAAGACAAAAGGAAACTTCCCTTAAATAACGATTATTCCCCATGTGAGTTGGCTTCCCTTGTAGTATGTGCGAATTGTGGGAAAAAACTTGTCCGGCAATCTAGTGTGGCCAGATATAAAAAGTCAGACGGGACGATTTCCAAATACTATAAGGAATATTTGTATTGTCGTGGCGGGTGCGGGATTACATTTAAATATCGGGATGTTGAGGAACAGATATTGAATACATTATCTTTGTTTAAAGAGTTGGATACTAAGGATATTCGAAATTATTTAAAAGCTTTTATCGAGAGTGAAAAAGAACAAACGAGGTTAACGAATGATGATAAAATAAAAACATTGAAACGAAAGAAAGAATCTCTTTTAGCTAGGCGAGAGTTTATTTTTGAATCCTTTGAACGTGGGGATTATTCATCGGACGAATTCAGAGAACGTCGAGATAAAATCGATCAAGAAATAGAGTTTATTGAAAAAGAAATTGAACTAGAAGAACAAACAAAAAATCAAATGGTTCCTACTTCGATTAAGCCGAAAGAATTTAAAAATAGAATCGAAACAGTATTGGATACTTATAAGATTCTCGATGATAAATCCCTAAAAAATGAACTACTCTTAAGTGTTTTCGACCATATCGAAATTACAAGAATCACAAAAGGAAAAGGCCATCAGTCTTCAATATTTAAATTAAAACCTTACTTCAATTTCAATTTTATTGCATAACAAAATCCCCTTTTAGGGGGTTTTTGCTTAACCACATAAGTTCCGTTTCATCGGCACTGATCAAGGCGAAGCGGCCCGCTTTAAAATTGCCTTCTTGTGAAAGCGACAGCAAGTGCCATAAAAATTTTTCATCGCATTTTAACATTTCTTGGAATTCCATGATCCCCCGGTTAGCGATATTCAGTTCCCCGTCAAAACGGTACGCCCGCGGATCCGATTCGGAGCCGTATTCTGCGATGGTTGAAAAATCAATGCTGCCCGTCAAATCGGCGATGTCTTGAGATTTAGGATCTGACGGGCTGAACGTTCCGATGCCGATGCGTCGATCTTCGGAGAAAAAGATGCGCTCGACAAGAACGTCTTCAATCCGCCCGCCGTATTCCTCCTCCAAACGCAAAGCATTCAGCGGTGATAACGAGCCTTCAATGCGAATGCCGTACTCCTTATAAAAATCGTCGCGTAAATTAGGGGGTATCAAGTGTAAAGGATCTTCGTGCATCGGACAGCCTTTGATCGCATAAACTGCCCCTTCTTCCGTCCGCGTAAATTGCTCCAAACCGCGTTTTAACAGCGTCACGATGGTCGATTTCCCGCCGCTGACCGGTCCCATAAGCAAAAGGATCCGCTTTTTAACATCTAAGCGTTTGGCCGCCGGGTGGAAATATTCTTCGACCAGCCTTTCGATGGCCTCTTCTAGCCCGAAAATATCCTTATCAAAAAAGTGATAATGTTTATGTCCATCTTTTTCCGTAATACCAGCCGCTTTTATCATGTTATAAATCCTTGCATGCGCGGATTGAGCAATCCACGGTTTTTCTTTCAGTAATTTTAAATAATCGCTAAAAGTACCTTCCCAAGTAAGCTTTTTTTCTTCTTCCCGCTGCCTTTTAATTTTGTCCATAAAGTCCATGAAGATCCCTCCGAATCCAGCGAGTGTATTATATTCTATGCATGCACCCCCTATAAAAGACACTAACGGGTTCTTGGTTTTCAGAATATTAAGAGATGGCGAAACCGTTTACACACTTGTGATAAATACCAATCGGTATATTCAAAATATTTTTGTCATAATTCTTAGTGAAAGGAGGAATGAAACATGCATCCTGTTATATTAGCGGAAATGCTGATCTATTGCTTAGGGATGCTCATCGTCGGATATTATTTCGTCCGCCGTGAAATGACACAATCGGATTATTTACTTGGCGGCCATAAGCTGCCGGGATGGGCGCTCGCCCTTTCGGAAAGAGCGACGGGCGAATCGGCATGGCTCTTGCTAGGAGCCACTGGATTTGCCTTCTCCACAGGGTTATCCAGCATCTGGGTGTTTGTCGGCATTCCCATCGGTATCATCGTTGCTTGGATTTTTCTTGCGAAGCGATTTATGAAGGAAACACAAAAAACCGGCGCCTTGACAATCCCTGATTATTTGGCAGTACGCTTTGGAAAGCATGCGAAAACCATTCGTTGGCTGTCCGCCTTACTCATTATTTACTTCTTCATGTTTTACCTCGGTGCGCAATTTGCCGGTGCCGGTAAAACATTGTCATCGACATTTGGCATGAGCTTTACCGTAGGTGTTTTGCTATGTGCTGCGGTCGTCGTTATCTATTCGTGCATGGGCGGCTTCTTCTCCGTCGTCTGGACCGACGTCATTCAAAGCTTTTTGATGATCGCTACCCTCGTGATTTTACCAATCGTTGCCCTCATCTACATCCTTTTAAATGATTTATCGATTCATGATTCGCTCATTCAAGCCGGACCGTCATTTTCATCTTGGACGGGCGGTGCTGTCGGGCTTGCCATCGGCGTGTTGATTGTCAACAATTTTTCTTGGTTTTTCGGATATATGGGGGGACAGCCACAATTAAGTGCCCGATTCATGGCTCTGAAAAATGAAAAAGAAGCGAATACCGCTCGCAATGTCGCCATCATCTGGACAATACTCGCTTACGGCGGCGCCTTTACAATTGGGCTCTGTGGCTTAGCCCTTTACAAAACAGACCAGTTTAAAGATGTCGAAATGGTTCTGCCACAAATGATTACGGATTTGTTCCCAAGCTGGATCGGCGGAATTCTCCTAGCCGGCATCTTAGCCGCCATCATGTCAACCGCGAGTTCTCAACTGTTAGTGTTAACGAGTTCAGTCAGCGAAGACATCGCCCACAAGGCTCTAGGTCTCACTTTAAGTGAAAAAGCCCTCGTTCGCCTCTCAAGGGTCACGGTCATTCTTGCCGGAGTCGTTGGTACGGTGATCGCGCTGACCTCTGAATCTTTGGTTTATACCGTTGTCAGCTGGGCTTGGGCCGGCATCGGCAATACTTTCTCAGTGGCTATTTTACTCACCTTTTTTTGGAAGAAAACGTCGGGTGTCGGTATTATTGCGACGATTATTTCAGGTTTTATCAGCACCGTTATTTGGATTAGCACACCGCTTGACGAAATGCTGACCTCGCGCTTTTCTACATTCGTCATTGCTTTGATTTTCGGCATTATCTTTAGCCTTGTCTTTCCAAATCAACAAGAGCCTACAACAGATGTAAAAGAAGCGAGTTAAAGCCCCTTCCGGTCGGAATTTTGGGAGCTGGGATATAAACTCATATAGTCCCCACTTAGATTAATAAGGCTACATTATTTCCCTTAACCCCGTTCTATTCTTAGAGTGAAACGGGGTTATTTTTAGGGTTTGGCCAACATATCTAACCATTTTATTCCAATTTGAGAGGATTGTCATTTTTCTCGGAAAATTTCGCTATAAATGTATACAGTCTTAAACCCATTCGTTATAATAGTGGCAGAGAGTGTACGAGCGAAGGAGGGTATCATAATGAAGCTTTTTCTGATTTTGATTGTCGCCATTTCATTCATATCGGCCATCTTCACCGCTGGCTATAATGACCCGCCAGAGGCAGATAAAATAAAATAACCGTAAAGAAAAAAAGCGCGTCGGACCACGCGCTCTTTTTTTCGTATTGGTAAGTAAGTTTAGGCAACAAAGGCTCTCCCTTCCCCTAAAAGGTCTGGCAGAGCCACGTGTTCTTTATCCTAGTCGGTATTGCCGAAAGAATCCCTTACCGATTCAGTTTTGGAAAGCCTTGTTGACGAAGCGCCTCATACACCATGATCGCCGCCGTGTTAGAGAGGTTCAGTGAACGGACAACTCCTGTCATCGGTATATAGATGTGCCGCTCGCGGTAGCGCTCAAATAAATCTTTAGGTAAGCCGCTTGATTCACGGCCAAAGAAAAAAACATAGTCCTTGTTCCGATCAGAGTAATCCACTGATGAATAAAGCGTTTCACCATAATTTTCTACAA
>Ga0310838_1000430_pt1 | contig 37680 bp, 32 predicted proteins | sample SM_ome_6_FD_202241 | JGI IMG/M metagenome (GOLD analysis project Ga0310838, IMG submission 202241) | Sorghum-adapted microbial communities enriched on stacked mutant (SM) sorghum from Joint BioEnergy Institute, Emeryville, California... ...
ATGAATCTGAGCGGCCGATAGGTCCGGATATTCCCGCAACCATTGAAGAACTTGGGATTCAAACGGATCCAGCTTCTTTCGCCGCGTCTTCACCGATTCGATGAATGCCTGCATTTCTTCCGGCGACGATGTACATAGGCCACCTTTCCGCAGATTTCATTCTCCTCACCCTACACTGATGAATTTCCAGCTTGATTATATCGGGTGAGGGAGAATCAGGGAATTCGTGTTCAAGATTAATTCGTGTTTCTTGTTAATTTTATTTTAGCGGTTACAGCCCACCGAGATTACCGCCCAACCGACCGACGCCTTCGCCAATGCGGGGGGTTCTGCAACCTTCCAGGTCACGGCCACGGGAAGAATTCCCTTGACGTACCAGTGGCAGGTCAATGAGGGCAGCGGCTTCTCCAATATCAGCAACGGCGGCAAGTACAGCGGCGCGACAACTTCCACGTTGATGATTTCGAACATAACGGCGGATATGGACGGCTATCTGTACCGGGTTATCGTCGGCTGCTTCGACAACAAGACGTCCGCTTCCGCAAAGCTGCGGATCAATCAACCGCCCGTCTTCGTCGGCTCGGGCACGGACCTGACCGTTTCGCAAGATGGGGGCCCCAAGGATGTAACCAGCCTTCTGCATGTCAGCGATCCCGACCCGGGCCAGACGTTGACCTGGACGGAAATCGCCGGGCCAAGCCATGGCACGTTGACGATTGTGGACGCCACCGCAACCTCCGGCAGTACGGATATCGCGCCCGGCGGAACCATCACCTATCAGCCGGCATCCGGTTATTCGGGCACCGACAGCTTCCGGATCGAAGTCAGCGACGGGTACGCCTCGGCGACGCGCACGATCAACGTAACGGTCGTCGTCAGACCGGTCGTCACGTCGGTTGCCGTCCCGTCGTCAGACAAGACGTATGTGGCGGGCGATTCGTTGGAATTTACGGTAACGTTTGACCAGGAGGTCAAGGTGGCCGGCGTGCCGCGGCTTGAACTGACGATCGGAAGCAATACGGTCTATGCCGAATACGTTTCCGGCACGGATTCGACCGACCTGTTGTTCCGATATGTCGTTAAAGCGGACGATTTTGATGAAGACGGCATCAAGGTTGAGAAATTGATCCTGAACGGAGGCTCGATCACCAACCTTGACGGTACCGAGAATGCCGACTTGACGCTGCACGGGGTAGGGAACACGAGTCAGGTGAAGGTCGATGCGGTCGCGCCGACCGTCACCGGCGTCACGTCGCCCATGGCGGACGGGGCATACAACGCCGGAACGGTGATCCCGATTGAAGTGACGTTCAGCGAACCGGTGATCGTGACGGGAACGCCCCAATTGACGCTGGAGACGGGGAAAACCGGCCGGACGGCCGACTTCAAGAGCGCCGCCGGAGCTGCGCTGAAGTTCGAGTACACGGTTCAGGCCGGAGATACGTCGGCCGACCTGGATTACGCATCGGCCGACGCATAGTCGTTGAATGGCGGCACGATCGCAGATTTGGCAGGCAACCCGGCCGTATTGACACTGCCCGATCCGGGGGCGGCAGGGTCGCACGGGGCGAACAAGGCGATCGTCATCGACACGACGGCGCCGAAGATCGCATCGGTCGATGTGCCGGCGGCGGGCACCTACAAGGCGGGAGACGTTCTGGCGTTCGCGGTGAATCCCGGCGAACCGGTCGCGGTGGACACGGCCGGCGGCACGCCGCGGATCAAGCTGACGATCGGCTCCGCCGACAAATACGCCGAATATACGGCGGCAGGAAGTACGGATACGAAATTGAATTTCGTCTACACCGTGGCTCCCGGCGATGAAGACGCCGACGGCATCACCGTTGCTTCCGCCATGGAGATGAACGGCGGTACGATTCGGGATGCCGCGGGCAACGACCTGGAAGCGGCTTTGGGCAGCGTGGATGCGAGCGGGATCAAGGTCGATACGTTTGCGCCGCAAGTAACCGGCGTATCGGCGCCGCCGAATGCGACCTACGTGGCGGGGCAAGCGCTTGAGTTTGTCGTTGCGATGAGCGAACCGGTCACGGTGACGGGCGTGCCGACGCTTGACCTGATGATCGGGGATGTGTCCCGGTCGGCCCAATATATCGGGTCCGTAAACGCCAAAGAGTTGAAATTCAGCTATATGATCGCCTCCGGAGACCTGGATACCGACGGCATTGCCGTGACGGCATTGAATCTGCCGGGAGGAGCCGGCATCGCGGATGCCGCGGGCAACGCGGCCGTGCTCGCACTGAGCAACTTGCCGGACATGTCCGGCGTGCTTGTGGATACGGTACAGCCGTACGTCACCGGCGTAAGCGTGCCTGCCGCCGGCACGTACACGCTCGGACAGACGCTCGCGTTCAAGGTGCGTTTCAGCGAAGAAGTCGTGGTTCGGACCGACGGCGGAACGCCTGTCTTGCCGCTTGTGATCGGCACGACTGCGGTCCAGGCGGCATATGCATCCGGAACGGGGACGAACGAGATCACCTTTGAATACGTCGTGAAATCGGGCGATGCGGATGCGAACGGCATCGAATTGGGCAGTGCCATCGAACTGTCCGGCGGGACGATGACCGACTTGGCGGGGAACGGCATCTTGCCCGGGCTGCAAAACGCGGGCGACACGAAGGACGTCCTCGTGGACGCGGGAGCGGATTCGGTCATAGCTGTCGCCGCCTTGCCCGCGCCTGAAGCGGGCGCGAGCAATACCGTCACGCTGACGGTCAAGGACGCGCTGGGGAATACCGTGACCGCGTTTTCCGGCGGGCACGACGTGACCGTCTCCGGCCATGAAGAGGCGCCGGATCAAAGCTACGGTTCGATCGACGGGACGCCGTTGACCGGCGCGCCCGTGACGGTGGCCGTTGTGTTCACCGGCGGGAAGGCGACGGTCGATCTGAAGTTGAACAAAGCGGATGCGCAGACGATCACGTTCGCCGTCGCCGGTGTCAAATCCACGGACACGGTCGACATTGCTCCGGTGGCGGGGCCGGCAGCCTCGATGAAGCTGACCGCGGATATCGCGTCCCCGGCCGCCAACGGAGAGACGTTCGCCCGGCAGCCGGTCGTAACGCTCGTGGACGCATTCGGCAACGTCAGCGTCCATGACGATTCGACGGTCGTCATGGCCGTCAAGCACGACCCGGGATCGTGGAGCTTGACGGGGACGACGTCCCGGCAGGCTCAAGCCGGGGTGGTGACGTTTACCGATTTGGGCGCGGCCAATGCCGCGGCGGTGGCGGGAGCGCAAATCGCCTTCGAAGCGGCGGGATTGCCGACGGTCTTGAGCTCGGCCGTACCGCTTCCGTGGCCGTCGCTTGCGGCTCCGGTCATCGAATCGATCACACCCGGCGACGGGCAAGTCCGAATCGAGTGGAGCCCGGTGTACGGCTCGGTCAGCTACTCCGTCTATATGCGGACGGCTTCCACAGATTACGGGGCGGCCATCGCCGACGTGGCCGATACGGTGTATGAAGCCACCGGCTTGACGAACGGCACAACGTATTTCTTCACCGTCAAAGCGGTCAATCCGGACGGCACAAGCCCGGCTTCCAACGAGGTGAGCGCGACGCCGCAAGTTCCGGCGCCGGGAACGCCGGTGCTGCAGTCCGCCGAAGCGGGCAACGCGCAGGTGGCTTTGACGTGGAGCCCGGTCATCGGCGCGACCGAGTTCAAGGTGTACGTCAGCGAAGTGTCGGGCGCGTACGGGACGGAAACCGACAACGTCACCGGCTCGGTGTACGGCTACACGGTGACCGGACTGACCAACGGCAAGACGTATTATTTCGCGGTCAAGGCGGTCAATTCGGGGGTCGAAAGCGCATTTTCCAATGAAAAGAGCGCCACGCCGCATACGGTGCCTTCCGCGCCGACGAATGTCCGGGCGGAAGCCGGGAACAGGCAGGCAAGCGTGACGTTCACGGCGCCGGCCGACAATGGCGGCAGCGAAATTACGGGCTATGAGGTGACGGTGTCGCCGGGCGGCATGGTTGTGACCGGTACGGGAAGCCCGATCGTCATCACCGGCCTGACGAACGGCACGAGCTATACCTTCACGGTGAAGGCGGTCAACAAAGCCGGCGCCGGGGAAGCTTCGGCGCCATCGAACGCGGTCAACCCGCGGGCTCCCGTTGATCCGGGCGACGAAGAACCGGGCGGCGGAGACAGCCCCGCTCCCTCTCAGCCGCCGACACCGGCGAATCCGCCGACCGGCAACACCGGCGCAGACGTGCTGGTGAACGGCAAGGCCGAAACCTTGGGCACCGTGGAGACCGGAATGCGGGACGGCCGGACCGTGACCACCGTCACGCTGGATGAGACGCGGCTGAAGGAACGGCTCGCCGGGGAAGGACAGGGAGCCGTCGTCACCATTCCGGTGAGCGCCGGAACGGAGATCGTCGTCGGGGAACTGAACGGCCGGATGGTCAAGGCGATGGAAGTCGGCGAAGCCGTTCTGGAGATCCGGACGGATCGCGCTTCCTGCATGCTGCCGGCCAAGCAGATCAACATCGACGCCCTGTCCAGGCAGATTGGAGCGGGGGTTGAGCTCCGGGACATCAAGGTTCAGGTCGAGATCGCCGAGCCCGCGGAGGAAATGGTGCGGGTCGTGGAGAGCGCCGCGGCTAAAGGGGCGTTCACGCTGGTCGTGCCGCCGATCGAGTTCACGGTACGGGTCGTCCATGAGGATAAGGTGATCGAAGTCGCGAAGTTCACCGCCTACGTCGAGCGGACGATCGCCCTTCCGGACGATGTCGATCCGAACAGGATCACGACCGGCGTCGTGGTCGAGCCCGATGGAACGGTCCGCCACGTCCCGACCCGAATCGTCGTCATCGACGGCAAGTATTACGCCATAATCAACAGCGTGACGAACAGTATCTATGCCGTCGTCTGGCATCCGCTCGCGTTCCGCGACATGGCGGGTCACTGGGCCGTAGAAGCGGTGAGCGACATGGGATCCCGGATGGTGATCGAAGGGGTCGGAGGCGGGAACTTCGCGCCCGATCTGCCGATCACGCGCGCGGAATTCGCCGCCATCATCGTCAGGGGACTGGGATTGGCGCCGGAAGACGGAACGGTTCCATTCGCCGACATCAAGAGCGGCGACTGGTACGCCGGATACGTCCGGACGGCCCATGAGTACGGCCTGTTGGAAGGCTACGACGACGGCACGTTCCGTCCGGTGGAGCGGATCACCCGTGAACAGGCGCTGGTGATTGTCGCCAGGGCGATGGCGCTCGCCGGGCTGACGGCGGACATCCCGGCGGCGGATGCGGAACAGACGCTCGCATCGTTCGCGGATGCGGGCGGCGTCTCGAAATGGGCAAGATCCGGCGTGGCGGCGGCGATCAAAGCGGGCATCGTATCCGGCCGGGATGGCGGCCGGATCGCGCCCGGCGATTCGGTATCGCGTGCGGAAGTTGCGGTGCTCGTGCGCAGACTGCTGCAGAAGTCGAAATTGATTTGATTCCGGGAAGTGAAGAAACGGGGGATGTCCGTGCTGGAAATCGTCGAGGCCGCTCCCGAGCATGACGAACTGCTGTACCGCATCTATGCCGAATCGCGTTCGGAGGAGCTGGACGCCTGGGGATGGGGAGAAGTCGAGCGGGAGGCGTTCCTCCGCATGCAGTACGAATTGCGGCGGCGCTCCTACGCGATGCGGGTCCCGGCGGCGGAACACAGCGTGATCGTCTGGAACGGAGCGCCTGTCGGGCATCTGATCGTCGAAGAGGGCGATGGCTCGATACGGATTGTGGGTGTGGCGCTGCTGGAAGCTTGCCGGAATCAGGGGATCGGCAGCCGGCTGATCGCTTCCCTGCAGCAGAAAGCCGCCATGGCGGGCAAAACCGTCGTGCTCAGCGTGGACGCTGCCAATCATCGGGCGAGACGGCTGTACGAGCGGCTCGGTTTTCGCCCGACCGGACAATCGATTCCCTATCTGTGGATGGAGTGGAGAGCTGATGAGCAAGCCATGGTGTTACGCGACGGCGAGCGAGCGGATCGGTGATTCGTTTCTCGTGCGGCCGGAGGGACAGGAGGCGCTTTCCCTCCGGCTGGTGAAGGTGGTGGATAAAGGCGCCGCCGGCCCGTACGAGCAATTTTCGCTCCTGTTCAGCGGAGCGGCCGACCATTTTTTGCCGCAAGGCTTGTACGGGGTGGAGCATCCGTCCGTCGGCTCCGCGCATTGGATACTTGTGCCTGTCGGACAAGACGAGAACGGTTATGTGTATGAAGCGGCGTTTTCGATACGCAAAACGGCCGAATCATCGGAGCGGGAGGAGAAACGCGCATGAGCGACCAATATTTGGGCGAAATTCGGATGTTTTCCGGCAATTACGCCCCCGAAGGCTGGGCGATGTGCAACGGGCAGACGCTTTCGATCGCCGAGTACCCGGAACTGTATTCACTGATCGGAACGACGTACGGCGGCGACGGTCAGACGACGTTCGCCTTGCCCGACTTGCGGGGACGCTTGCCCGTTCACATGGGGAAGAACAAGGAGACCGGCACCGAATACCCGCTCGGGCAGGAGGGCGGGACGGAGACGGTGACGCTCGTCTCCGACCAGCTCCCGAATCATACGCATGCCGTAAACGCGCAAAGCGAAGCCGGCACGACGTCAAGCGCGGCCAACAACTACTGGGCGGCCGTTCCGGTCGATTTGTACGCGAGCACGGCCGCAAACGGCACGATGGGTGCTTCCGCCATCGGGATAACCGGCGGCAACATGGCGCACAACAACGTCATGCCGTATTTGGCCGTCAATTTCATCATTGCGCTGAAAGGCCTGTATCCGAGTCCGAACTAAACGATCGATTCGATGGGAGGAGAACGCGTTGGCGGAGCCGTTTATTGGCGAGATTCGCCTGTTTTCGTTCGATTTCGCGCCGCAAGGCTGGGCGCAGTGCAACGGGCAGCTTTTGAGTATCGCCCAAAACCAGGCCTTATACTCTTTGCTGGGAACGACATTCGGCGGTGACGGTGTCCGGACGTTCGCCCTGCCGGATTTGCAAGGCAGAGTGCCGATCGCACCGAGCGGCGCGATCCCGTACGGCAGCATGGACGGCGAGGAGACCCACGTGTTGACGGTCGGGGAAATGCCGCCTCATACGCATGAAGTGACGGCGGGAGCGGAAGCCACGACCAACGTGGCCGCCGGCAACGTGTGGGCGACGACGCCCGGCTCATTGAAAGCGTACCACCCGACGGCGAACGCGAAGATGGATCCGGCGGCATTGAGCGCTTCCGGCAACAGCCAGCCGCACGCAAACATGCAGCCGTATACGGTGGTTCAGTATTGCATTGCGCTGCAAGGCTACTGGCCGCCAAAGAGCTGATCGGAGGAATCGACCATGGAGCCGTATGTGGGAGAAATTCGACTGTTTTCCGGGAATTACGCGCCGAAAGGATGGGCGTTTTGCCATGGACAGCGATTGACGATCCAGTCCAACCAGGCGCTGTACGCCGTCATCGGAACGACGTATGGAGGCGACGGGAAAAGTTATTTTCACCTGCCTGACATGCGCGGCTGCGCGCCGATGCACTTTGGACACGGTACCGGACTGACGCCCCGGGCATTGGGGGAGAAAGGCGGGGAAGCGGCGGTGACATTGACGACATCGCAAATTCCGGCACACACCCATTTCGCAGGCTGTCAATCGACCGCGGACAAGACGAGTCCGGAAGGCATGATCTGGGCCAATTCGCCGGGCGGCAAAGCCATCGTCCGCGCGTACGCCGAGAACGGGACGGAGAAGATGGCCGCGCAGGCGATCGCCCCCGCGGGAGGCGGCCAGCCGCACAACAATATGCAGCCGTACCTGGCGACCAACTTTATCATCGCGTTGGAAGGGATTTTCCCTCCCAGAAGCTGAAACGCGCGTCTGATCCCCTGGCGCCGGCACTTCCCGGCCCGGCGCTTCAGGGGGTTTTTTATTCGAAATTGTCCGTTATGCCGTCAAGCAGGTTCAACAACAGGCTCTGGAGCTGGCGGCGCTGTTCGGGGGAAAACCGTTTCATCATTTTAGCCGCTCTGTTGGAGGGCGGCATTCATTTTTTGCTTGCATGTGACGCAACGTCATCCTTTACGCTCTTGGGCAGAAGGATTGCCGAAGAGGAGGAAAAGGGAATCGATGGCGAAAAAAGTAATGGTGATCATCGGAACCCGGCCGGAAGCGACAAAAATGTGCCCCGTGATCCGCGAGTTGAAACAACATCCGGAATGGTTCGACACAAGAGTTGTGGTGACAGGGCAACACCGAGAGCAGTTGCATCAAGCGCTTTCCCATTTTCAAGTTCATCCGGATGTCGACTTGAACCTGATGAAAGCGAGCCAAACCCTGGCCTATATTACATATGCCGCGATCGCCGGATTGGACCGGATCGTTTCCGATGAACGGCCTGATTTCATTTTGGTGCATGGCGATACGCAGACCGCCGTGTGCGGAGGGCTGGTTGCTTTTTTTCACAAAATACCGGTCGGACACGTGGAGGCGGGATTGCGTTCGTACAACAAATTTTCGCCATGGCCGGAAGAGATCAATCGAAAAATCGTGGATGTCGTTTCGGACTTCTTGTTCGCACCCACGCCCGTTTGCAAAGAGAATCTTGTCCGAGAGGGCTTTAACGAAAATGATATCTACATCACGGGACAAACCGCCGTGGACGCGGCCGCGATGACCATCCGGACGGATTACATCTTCAAGGATGAGCGACTGAATCCGATCGTGAATCAGAAGAAAAAAATTGTTGCGGTGACGGCGCACCGGAAAGAAAATTGCGGACCGCCCATGGAGCGCATGTTTCGCGCGATACGCCGCATTGCCGATGAACATCCGGACGTATCCGTCGTTTATCCGGTGCACCGGAGCCCGGCCGTCCGCGCGGCGGCGCACGAAATGCTCGGAAGGCACGAACGGATCCATCTGCTTGACCCGATCGATTACGCGGATATGATTCATCTGATGCGGCGGTCATACCTGGTGTTGAGCGATTCCGGGGGTCTGCAGGAAGAAGCGGCTGTCTTGCGCAAACCGCTGGTGCTCATGCGCGATACGACCGAACGGCCGGAAGCCGTTGCCGCGAATGCGGTTTTCCTTGCCGGAACGGATGAATCCGTCATTCACGGCATTACGGCGAGGCTCCTTGCGGACGAGGAGTTCTACAGCGCGATGTCCAACGCGAAGAATCCGTTCGGGGACGGACATGCTTCCAAACGGATTGTGCAAATCATGGCGCATTTTTTCGGGTTTGAAGCCGAGCTTCCCCGACCTTTCCAACCCGGAATGTGAGACGGTTGGGTGGAGCAAGATGTCAACGGAGGGCAGAACGGATGCGGGATCGACAGGAAGACTGGATGACCGCGGGGCAGTTTGCGAACAAAGCGGGCGTGACGGTTCGCACGGTGCGGTTCTATGACAAGATCGGGCTTCTGAAACCAACCCACCGGACGAGCTCGGGGCACCGCTACTATACGAATCGCGATTTGGCCAGACTGCAGCGCATCTTGACGCTGAAGTACATCGGCTTTACGATCGACGAAATTCAACGCATGATTCGCCAAGACGGATACGAGACGGATCTGAAGGAATCCTTGAGGGTACAGAGCACGATTATCGGCCAGAAAATGGAACATCTTCGCCTCGTCCAGAAAACGGTGAAGGAGACACTGACCTTGCTGGAAAGTCTGGATCAAGGAGAAGAGAAAGGCCAGAGTGCTCTGACAGACGACAGGGAGGACAGTCCGGCATGGGAGCTGTTCGCATCGATCATCCGTCTGGTGAATCTGGAATATGAGAGTGCATACAACCTGCAAACCCGGATTCATCTGCATGATGCATTCAGTGTCAACCCTTACAAGTGGCATCACTGGCTGTTCGACCGCCTGGTCATACCGGAACCATGCAGAATCCTTGAATTGGGGTGCGGGGATGGCACGCTGTGGAAGCGAAATGCGGACAGGATACCGGCGAACTGGCGCGTAACGTTGACGGATCTCTCCGAGGGCATGTTGAACGATGCCAGAGAGCAGTTGAAACATCGTGTGCCGATGGATCGGTTCCGCTTCGCGCCGGCCGATGCCCGTTCAATTCCTTTTCCGGATGCGAGCTTTGACGCGGTCATGGCCAATCACATGCTCTATCATGTCAGCGAGCGGCATCAGGCGCTGAGAGAAATCCGGCGTGTCCTGAGGCCCGGCGGGGTGCTGTATGCTTCAACCATGGGGATCCATCATATGAAAGAAGTAAAAGATTTCTTGAGCGCTATCAATCATCATTATGATATGGGCCGGCAAGATTTTGCCTGCGAATTCGGTTTGGAGAACGGAGAAGAACAGTTGCTTGCCGCAGGTTTTACCGATATTCGGATTGATCGTTATCCGGATGCTTTGAAAGTGACAGACCCCGGGCCGCTCATTTCATATATTCGAACAACGCCCGGGGGAAGGGAAAATTTGACCAACGCGCGTCTGTCCAAATTGGAAAGCTTGTTGAATGACATCATCAGGCTCGAAGGCGCGGTTCATATTACGAAAGATGTCGGTTTGTTCGTGGCGTATCGCAGATAATGTTTCATTCGGTATTCATGAACAAGGGACAGGTGAATGAGCATGCTTCGCATAAATCGATACCAGGGGGGATGACCATGCTCAACATTCGGGAAGCTCATGAATCGGATTGGCCAAGGATCAAGGCGATCTACGAGGACGGCATTGCAACCGGGAACTCGACGTTCGCTACCAGCGCGCCTGAATCGTACGACGTATGGCAGTCGAAATCCGTTGCCGGATGTTCGCTGGTCGCCGAGCAAGACGGCATCGTGATCGGATGGTGCAAATTGACGCTGGCCTCGGACCGGAGCTGTTATGCCGGAGTCGGGGAAGTGAGCATCTATATCGGTTCCCGTCACAGGGGAAAAGGCGTCGGCGACGCGTTGTTGCGCGCGCTGATCGGGGCTTCGGAGCAACGGGGAATCTGGACGCTCTTAGCGGGCATTTTTCCCGAGAACGAGGCCAGCATTCGTCTTCATGTCAAACACGGATTTCGCTTCCTGGGCACCTTCGAGCGCGTCGGCAAAATGAACGACGTGTGGCGGGATGTACTGCTGTATGAACGGCGGAGTGATGCCGTCGGGATCGACTGAATGATCCTTCGACACATGATTCCAGTCGGCGAACCGCCAACCGAATTGGGAAAAGTCTATTTTTTCTCTCGAAGAAATGAATTCCGGTTCTCCGCTGTAATCAAAGCCATCAAACCGAAGTGAAGTGCACTGACCCGTGAAGACGCGAAACGTGTATCCTTGCCGGATTCTCATCGGACTCTTCGATCGGCTTCCGCTTCGCGTCCCCGCATCCTTCGCGGCCTGCGGGTCAGTGCATGGTTCGGATGGTTGTCTCTACGCCGACCCCGCTGCTTGCGCCTCTGCGTGTCGGAGTTTTCTCCGGACGAGCCGGGTTGCCGCAAACAGCAGCGCGAAGGAGACGCCGAGAACGATCATGGCCGCGCTCGACCATAACGCCGGCACCAGGTGCGTGCCGAAATCATCGGGCGTTCGGATGGCCGCTCCCGACTGGAAGATCAGCCCGCTGATCGCGATGCCGAACACGCCGCCAAGTTCGCGGGTTGCGTTGCTGACGCCGCTTGCTTCCCCGGAAGATTGCTCCGGCACCGAGGTCATGATGCCGTGAGCCAGCGGAGTGAAGCTGAGGCCCATGCCCGCTCCCGCAAGCATCATGAGCGGCGCTTGCCACAGGAACGGCACATCCACGCCGGCCGTTGCGATCAAGACGGCAAATCCGGCCAGCGCCAATGCCTGGGCTGTCATGCCGACGGTGAGCACCGTCCGGCTGCCGAATCGCCCCGAGGCGAAACCGGCGAGCGGAGCGCAGACCATCGTGCATCCGGTCCAGACCATCGTCCGGACGCCGGCTTCCAGCGCCGAATACCCTTGCGCTTGCTGCAAGAACAAGGTGAGCAGGAAGATCGCCCCGAAGATGCCCGCGTTCATCCAAAATCCGGTGAAGATATAGGCGGTGTAGCGCCTGCTTCGGAACAGGTCGAAGCGGATATAGGGGATTTCTCTGTTCCGTTCCCACACGTAGAACAAGATCAGCAAGACCGCTCCGATGACGAGCGAACCGATCACTTCCGGTGAAGTCCAACCTTCGGTGTTGCCTTGCTCAAGTCCGTATACGATGCCGAACATTCCCGCGGCAAGGAGCAGCACGCCCGGCAAGTCAATCGGCTTCCGCTCGCCCTTCGTCTCGGTGAGCCAGAAACTGCCGAACAGCAGCGTGAGGCAGCCGACCGGCACATTCACCCAGAAAATCATCTGCCATGGCGCGCCTTCCACAATCAACCCGCCGATCAGCGGTCCGATGGACAGCCCGAGTCCGGAAATGCCGGACCAGATGCCGAAGGCGGCCGCCCGCATGTTTTCCGGAAAGCCGGCGTTCACCAGCGTCAGGCTGAGCGGCACGATGGCCGCCCCGCCGATGCCTTGCAGCGCCCGGGACAAGATGAGCTGCAGCGAATTGCCGCTCAAGCCGCACAGCACAGAACCGACGGTGAACAGCACGACGCCGCCGAGGAACATTTTTTTGCGGCCGAAGCGCTCTCCCATGATGCTGAACGGAATCAAGAGCACGGAGAAAGCGAGCGTGTACGCGTTCATGAACCATTGCAGATCGGTCATCCCGGCATTGAATGATCGTTGAATCGACGGCAACGCGACGCCGAGCACCAGATTGTCGAGCATGGCCATGAACAGAGCGCAGCATGTGACAACGAGCAAACGAATTCTTGCGGGGGTAAACATGGGACATCGTCTCCTCTTTAAAATATTATTTATTGATAAATAAATTTTCGGTCCAAGAAAAGACAAAGCGCAAAAATACGTCGGCTTTGCCTGGGGTTTTGCGGGTTTTGTGAACGAGCAGTGGAATCGGTCAACACCAGGGCAGCAATTTGGTCAAGCCGACCGATTCGGAAAGCGAGATGACGAGTCCCGTACCGATGAACTCGCTCGCCTCGTTTCCGGGATTCGAAAAACCGGCTTGCTCGAAACGCGCTTTCAGACGGTCATAGATAACATCAAAAAATTGCCGGGTGCATTCCCGGACCGCCGGTTCCGGTATGGTATACGACATCATCACCAGCAAAATCGCGTTGCGGTTTTCTTCGAGCAGCTTCACAAAAGCCATCCCCAACGCTTCTTTCAGTGTTTCCGGCGGCGCTTCAACCGTTTCAAACGCATGGTAGATCTCCTTCGCTGCTTGGTCCAGCACGGCCAAATACAGTTCTTCCTTGGATTTGAAAAAGTGGAACACATACGGCTGCGTCACGCCAACCGCCCGCGCCACATCCGCCGTGGTCGTCTTGTAGTAGCCGCGTTCGGCGAACAGGGCGGCGGCGGCCTCCAGAATATGCTGTTTTCGGCTCTGCTGATCTTCCCGGGGTGACATGTCAAACTTCTCCCGTTTATTTATTGACTGATAAATAAAATATAAGACAAATCATTCCTTCTGTCAAGGGCGGCCGCACGAACGACACACCGGAAGAAGCGATCGACAAAGGGCTGCCCTGTGAAGCGCGCTGCAAGTGAACCATGCCGGGCGCCTGCGGCGCGAACATACCCGCGCCCGGAATGCTGCCGGCCATGACGTGCATGCCATGCAGCGCATATGAAGGCCATGACAGCGGAGTGAGAGAATGGTAATTTAATAGAGGAAGGAAAACATGGATTGAGCGTTTCGGCAATCATGAACTGGGGGTCAAGGATGCTTCGCCAACACACAAGAATCGAAAGCGTTGTTGGACGAGTGGTTTCGCAGATAGAGCGAGCTTTTGTTGCCGGCACGGCCACGAAGATGATGCTGCCGCGGGGGGGGGGGTGGCGACCATGCGGTGAGCGGTCAGGGCTTCACTGAAGGAACTTGTGACCGGTACGGAGAAACTTCTGGAAGGCATGAATCGATGAACGCGGGATCAGGAGCGAAAGCGTGTGACGTTTCAAAGTTCGTTCATATTGTGTGACAAGGAGTGAAAACTTTGAAGAAGCTTATCTTCATATTGGCGGCATTCGCCGCGATGTTCGGCGCCTCCTCCGCCTACGCCGACACATCCATCAAGCTTCAAATGCACAATCGGACCGACGGCGTGCCGCTCGAGATCACAACCGACGCGGCGCCGGAGCTGAAGGACAACCGCATGATGGTGCCGCTCAGGGTGATCAGCGAACATTTGGGCGCGAGGGTCCTGTGGAAGGGCAAGGAAGCCGTGCTCGCCAAAGGGGACAAGACCATCACCCTGCGGCCGGACAGCGGCACGGCGGTGGTGAACGGGGCGGAGGTGCGGCTGGATGCGGAGCCTTATGTGACAAGCGGCCGCGTGATGGTGCCGCTCCGGTTCGTGGCCGAGGTGTTCGATTGCGAAGTCCGTTTCGAAAATCAGACCGTGACGGTCACGACAAAGCCGTATGCCATCGACGGCGTCAACGTGGCAGCCTTCCGGATCGAGACCTACGCGACACTGGGCAGCATCGTGGAGCATGTCGTCGGGAACGGCCACATCGAAGCGCTCCATCATGCGATTGAAGCGGGCAAAGGCGAGAAGGTCGAACCGCCTGCGAGCATCGCTCCGAAAGCGATGCTGGCCGGTTCCGGCGACTGGTATCCGGCCGCGATCTACGAATTTCTGGATCAGGACGAAAGCAGCATCAGGCGTTACGAACTTTACAGCGAGCCCCGGGAAATGGATGAGCCCGAACTCGAATTTCATCTGCTCTATGCGGCGCACGAAGATCAATGGTACAAGTTCCCCAGGGCCGTTTATTTTGAAATCTCGCAGTTGCATGATACGGCTGTGCGGCACGGTTACCGGTTCGTGGTTGAAAACTCCGTTCCGTAACAAGGACCGGGCAGCGGCGCATCTTCCGCCTGTGCCGCCCTTTCCGTGATCCGACAGGCCAAGCCAAAGCTCCCGACGTCATGCACGCAATGAAAGTACAATTTTGATGGATTTTTCTTATGCCGGGCCCCGCTCCGCCTTGTTACAATGAAAGAACACTGCATAGCCAAAAAAGCACGGGGGAGATGGAGCATGCTTGCCAATGGTCAAAAGGCTGCGTCCCGGCAGGTTCCGTGGAATCGCGTAAAGATTCAGGATGTGTTCTGGTCTTCGTATGTCGATCTGGTGGAAAAAGTGGTCATTCCCTATCAGTGGGACGCCTTGAACGACCGCGTCGAGGACGCTCCGCCGAGCCGGGCCATCCGGAATTTCCGCATTGCCGCGGGAGAAGAGAACGGCGAATTCTACGGCATGGTCTTCCAGGACAGCGACGTCGCGAAGTGGCTTGAAGCGGTCGCCTTCATGCTCGCCGTCCGTCCGAATCCCAAGCTGGAGAAGATCGCGGACGAGACGATCGACCTTATCGCCCGCGCGCAGCAGGAAGACGGGTATCTGAACACGTATTTTACCGTGAAGGAGCCCGGCCGGCGCTGGACGAACCTGTGCGAATGCCACGAGCTGTACTGCGCCGGTCACATGATCGAGGCGGCGGTGGCTTATTTTTACGCGACGGGGAAACGGAAGCTGCTGGATGTCGCATGCAGACTCGCGGATCATATTGACAGCGTTTTCGGACCCGAAGAAGGCAAGCTGAAAGGCTACGACGGTCACCAGGAAATCGAACTTGCGCTGATGAAGCTCCATGAAGCGACGGGCAACGATCGGTATCTGAATCTCGCCCGGTTCTTCCTCGAAGAACGGGGCAAGCGCCCGCACTTCTACGAACTCGAGGCGGAACGCCGGGGGCACAAGTTCCATTGGGACAATTCGTTCATGGTGGACTGGAAGGAATACAGCCAGGCGCACAAACCGGTGAAGGAACAGGATCAGGCGGTCGGTCATGCGGTCCGGTTCGTCTATATGGCCGCGGGGATGGCGCATGTCGCCGCCCGAACCGGGGATGCCGGCATGCTGGAGGCGTGCAGGCGTCTGTTCGCCAGCGTCGTGTCGCGGAACATGTACATCACCGGCGCGATCGGTTCCCAGAGCTACGGAGAAGCGTTCACGACCGATTACGATCTGCCGAACGATACGGCCTATGCCGAGACGTGCGCGTCCATCGGGCTGATTTTCTTCGCCCATCGCATGCTGCTGGCGGAACCTGAACGCAAGTACGCGGACGCGATGGAGCGGGCGCTTTACAACGTCGTGGTCGGCGGGATGTCGCGCGACGGCAGAAGGTTCTTCTATGTCAATCCGTTGGAAGTCAATCCGCGCGTCTGCGCAGCCAACCGCATCTATCACCACGTGAAGCCGGAGCGGCAGCCCTGGTTCGGCTGCGCATGCTGTCCGCCGAACGTGGCGCGCCTGCTCGCTTCGCTCGGCCAATACATCTATACCGTGCAAGGGAATACGGTTTATACGCATCTCTACATCGGCGGCACGGCGGAGATCGAGCTGGACGGCGGCCGTCTCGTGCTGCGGCAGGAAACCGGCTATCCCTGGGACGGAAAAATTGTGATCACTGTCGAGTCCGAAGCGGAGACGGAAGCCGTCCTGGCATTGCGCATACCGGAATGGTGCGACGAAGCAACGATCGCGTTCAACGGCGTTCCCGAGGACGCCGGAACTCGCGGAACGGACGGCTATGTCCGGCTCCATCGCCTGTGGAAGACGGGCGACCGCGTGGAATTGACGCTGTCCATGCCGGTGAGCCGGGTGTACGGCCATCCGTCCGTCCGCCAGACGGCCGGGAAAGTGGCCTTGCAGCGCGGACCGCTTGTGTACTGCCTGGAGGAAGCGGACAACGGACCGGATCTGCACCATCTGCTGCTGCCGAAGGACGCCGATTTCCGGCTCGCGGAAACCGGCGGCCGGATCGCGGGCATGGTGGCCGTCAAGGCGGCGGCGCTGCGGCGCAAAGCGGATGATTGGGGAGACGCGTTGTACAGACGGGACGCGAATCATGCTCTGGAAAAAGTCGAGGCGACGTTCATTCCATATTTCGCGTGGGCCAACCGCGGCGCCGGAGAGATGAAGGTGTGGGTGGAGGAAGCCTGAACGGCGAAATGCAGACATCTTCACGTTGCAGGAAGGTGTCTGCATTTCTCTCCATCATGAAGCGTGAAAGCGCTCTATTCCGGTTGCTGCCAATGCCGATTGTCCGGGAGGGTGTAAAGTGATGACGACCTTGCTGATCATTGACGACGAGCCCAGACAGGTGCGATCCCTTGCCAACGTGATCCGGAGACTCCGTCCGGATTTCACGATCCGCGAAGCGTTCGACGGCATGACCGGCTGGCGCATGCTCGAGACGGAGCATGTCGACGCGGTGATCACGGACATCCGCATGCCGGGCATGGACGGCATCGAGCTGGTCAAGCAGATTTCCGAACGGATGCCGCACATCAAGATGATGCTCTTGACCGGTTACGGCGAATTCCACTACGCGCGGGACGCCTTGCGCCACGGCGTCCTGGATTACCTGGTGAAGCCGGTCGGCCTTCAGGAGATCCGGCACATGCTGGAGCTGATCGAACGGGCGCTCGCGAAAGAGGCAGACCTTGCGTTCAAATCGTCTGTCTACCGGGATTACTGGTTCCAACAGCTCCTTTCGGGACAGCTTACGCCGCAGATGGAGAGCGATGTGGAGCGGCTTCTGCCCGCGGGGGGCGAGGCGATGGCGCTGGTCGTCCGCGCCCTTCAACCGGACGATTGCTCCGCGCAGATTCGGGAAGAACTGGAGCGGCAGTTCAACGACCGGCTGCAAGGACTGCATGCGAGCGTGCCGTTCCTGCTCCGGTCTTCCTCCCGCGAGTGGGCGGGGCTGATCCTGATGCAGCCTTCGCCGTCTGCCGGGCAGCTCGCCCGGATCCACCAGAACGTGCGGCTGTCGCTGGAACGGTGCGAAGACCGGTTCGGCTTGCGCCTGGCGGCGGGCATCAGCGACCGGAAGGAACTGTCCGTCCCGCACATCCAACAGGCGCATGAAGAGGCCCGCGTCGCCCTCCGGCACCGGTTTTATTATGCCGGCGAGCCGGTGATTCCGTTCGGGAAGACTTCCCCGTTCGTCCATACCGCCTCGGCCGCATGGTACGGCAAAGATGAGCCGCTGCTGCGGGCCATTCGCGCGTCCGACTGGAAGACCGTCTCCGAGACGGTGCACGACATCTTCCGGAACATCTCGCAACCCCCTTTCCCCGACCCGGAACTGCTGAAGACGGACATGATCCACTTCGTCATGAGCATCGGAATGCGGCTCAAAGGCATGCTACCGGATGCGGCGATTTCCCGCGGCGAACAGGAGATCAAACGAAAAATCGCTTCCAGCGGGGATGTTCAGGCGCTGCGCTACGCGGTCAAGGAGACGCTCATGAGGTGGCTGGACGAAGCCGGCGATTGGAGCCGGAACAAAAGCGCCGCCCTGGTGAGACAATGTCTGGAATTTCTGGAATCCCGCTACATGGAAGACATCTCGCTCGACTCGATGGCCAGGCAGCTTCGCCTCAGCCCGTCCTATTGCAGCAACATGTTCAAGCAGGTCACCGGCACCAGCTTCTCCGATTACCTCATGCGGCTCAGAATCGCGAAAGCCCGGGAGATGCTGCTTCAGACCGACGACAAGATTTGCGATATCGCCCGCAGAACCGGATTCCGCGACGCCGCGTACTTCAACAAAGTGTTCAAGCGGGAGACCGGCCTTACGCCCAATACGTTCCGGCAATTGGCTGGAAGCGTGAACACCGTATGAGACCGATCGGATACCTTGCCGCCAAGATCCGCAACAGCCGTCTTCGGACCAGGCTGATCGTCAGTTACATTATCATGATCACGGTGCTGACCGCGCTGTTCGGCGCGAGCTACTACAGTTTGAGCAAGGAAACGATCATGGACATGGCGAAGACGGATGTCTACATGATGGTGCGCAAGAACAACGAGATCATCGATTCGAAGCTGTCCAGGGTGCGGGAAATGATCGTCGCCTTCATGGAAGACCCGGATTTTCAGGTCTTCTTCGCGGGCATCGACCCCGGGGACCGGCTCGACATCATGGTCTCGGATTTGCGGATTACCGAGATTCTGAACAAATACTTCTCCCAGTCGAGGGACATCTATTCCGTCCAGCTCGCCACGACTTACTTCACATTCGGCCAGAATACGACCTCCAACGGCGAGCACGGCAAGAACTTCATCCCCAGAGGCGCCTTCGAAGGCAGCGCCCTGCATGACGCCGCTTACGGCGGGGAAGGGCGGATCGTGTGGATTCCCACTTACGATGTAACCGAAATGTTCGGGATCGATGATTTGAAGGATGTCGTGGTCGATTACAAATACCTGCTGTCCGCCGTCCGCATGATCGAAATTCCGGAAATACCGGTCCAGGGCGCGGGAACGGACTTCGGCGCGCGGACGGAACATCCCGTGCTGATCGTCAATTTCAAGGAAATGCTGTTCACCGACGTGCTGGCCGGAAGTCTGCCGACGAGCGGCAGCTATTATGTCGTCCTGGACGAAACCGGAAAGGTGATCTCGCATCCGGACCAAAGTCTGCTCACGCGTCGGATGAATTGGCCGGATCTGGACAAGCTGGCGGCGGCGAAATCCGGGGTCGCCATGATGGAGATCGACGGCAAGGAGCGGATTGTCGGATTCGACCGGTCGGAGATTACCGGATGGTACACGATCGCGGTCATCCCGCCGAATGAATTGCTTGACCCCATCATCGGCAACTACATCCGCAACATGCTGATCACGGCTAGCATTCTGACGCTGTTCTTCATCGGTCTTTCCTCCTACCTGTCCGGCATCATCACAAAGCCGATCCGGGCGATGATCCACGCGATCTCGATGACCGGGGAAGGGAAGTTTCAGGTCAAATTCAAGGAGCAGGGCAGCTACGAATTCCGGGTGCTGATGCACCGGTTCAACGACATGAACGACAAGATCCAGCGCCTGATCGAGGAAAATTACATCATCAAGCTGCGCGAGAAAGAAGCCGAGATCAAATCGCTGAATTTGCAGCTCGACCCCCATTTCATGCACAACACGCTGAATCTGATCAATCTCATCGCGTTGGAGAAGGGAGAGGAAGAAATCAGCGAACTGATCACCGGACTGTCCTACATGATGAAATACATCGTGAAGAAGGACAACCTCGTCACGTTCGAAGAGGATCTGACCTATCTGAAAAGCTACATCGTCATCATGACCAAGCGGTTCGAAGGGAGATTCACGATCGCGTTCGATACGGATCCGGCCCTGCTGCCGACGATGGTGCCGAAGTTTTTCCTGCAGCCCATTATCGAGAACGCGCTGATCCACGGTTTTGACCAATTGGACCGGATGGGCCATATTTCGGTGGCCGCCCATGTCCGCGGGAATGTCCGCGTCTTCGTGGTCAGGGACAACGGCAAAGGGATGACCGCCGACCAGGTGGACCACCTGATGGGCGCGGGAAGCGGCAGTGTGGGCCTCAGCAACGTGTACCGGCGAATCCAGGCCATCTACGGCGAACATTACGGCGTTTCCGTCGAGTCCGTGCCCGATCGGGGCACGACGGTGACCGTCCGTTTGCCGATGGATGCGGCGAAGGAGGAGGAAGCGGGGTGAGAACCGCTTTTCTGTGGGTGGCGGCCGGGGCGCTCATCATCGGCGCGTGGGGCTGGTGGCTCTTGCATCAGCGCGAACCGGACGCGGCAGGCGGGGCGGCGTACAACCAGCGGGAACAGATCACGCTGCGCTTCACCTACTGGGGCTCCCCGGAAGAAAAAAGGGCGATCGAAAGCGCGCTGGGCAAGTTCATGCAGACGTACCCGCGGATCAAGGTGGAAGGCATCCAACTGCCCAATCTGGACTACAACACCAAGCTGAAGGCGATGGTGGCGCTCAACGAGGAACCGGATATCGCATACATGACCTCCTATCAGGGGGAGCAGTTCGACCGGCAGGACCGCTTCCACAATCTGTACGCGTTTCTGGAGAAAGATCCGGACATCCGGAAGGAAGATTTCCTGGATTATCTCTGGTATGAGCGGAACCCGAACTATGCCTGGGGCATGAGCACGGCGGGGGAAGCGTTCGGTCTGTATTACCGGCGGGACTTGCTGGAACAGGCGGGGCTGGAGGCGCCGCCGGCCAGGAGCGAGGAAGCGTGGGACTGGGAGCGGTTTGTGCATGCGGCCAAAACGCTGACTCTGGACGCAAACGGGCGGAACGCCCATCATCCGCTGTTCGACCCCGATGCGATCGTCCGGTACGGCGTAATGTTCGAAACGTGGTCGGAACCGATCAACAATTTCATTTTCAGCAATGGCGGCGATTGGGTGGACGCGGACGGAAAGTTCAATCTGAACAGCCCGGAGACGGCGGAAGCCATCCAACTTGTGGCCGATCTGATGAACGTGCACCACGTGGCGCCTTCTCCGTACGAATCGCGGTCGATGCCCTCGCCCAGCGTCGCCCTGCAGTCCGGACTGGCGGCCATGATCATCGACGGGCAATGGATCAATCTGGATCTGGCGAAGGCCGGCGTTGACTTCGATATCGGCGTCTTGCCGAAGTTGAAGCGAAGCGTCACGGTCGCCCAGTCGGGGGCGACGGTCATCTTCAAGTCTTCCGAGCATCCGGAGGAAGCGTGGCTGCTGTTCAAGTGGCTGGCGGACCCCCATGAGGCGCTCGAGCTGTATGCCGACGGACTGTGGATGCCGGTGCTCAAGGATTGGTACACCGAGCCCGGCCTGATCGCCAAATGGGTCGACGCCAATCCCGAGGCGCATCCGCCGGGATTCAGGGACGCGATGATGCGGCAGTTGATCGAGAACGGCGTGCCCGGCGTCGGATACTATGTGAAAAATCAGGCGGCGGTCTTTCCGTCGGTGACGGAAGGCTTGATGCCGGTGTGGCTTGGCGTGAAAACGTCAGACGAGGCGCTGGCCGAGCTGGAGGAGCGGCTGAAGCCGATATGGGGGCAAATTCCTTAATACGGGCCATTGCGAGGACATCCGCCGATCGGCGGGTGTTTTTTTCGAAATCTGCAAAAATCGAAAATGGTTCCAATTTTTCGGCGCGCGATTGCCGGTATATTGGGGGTGAAATTGAACCAACACCAATTTTTCAATGGGAGGGTCCCGGATGAGAAGAAAGCGTTGGCTCGGCATGTTCTCCATATTGCTTGTCCTGACGCTATTCGCGTCCGCATGTTCCGGAGGCAAGAGCGAAAGCGGCGGCGCGTCTCCGTCTTCCGGCGAGGGCGGCAAAAATGAAAGCGGTTCCCCGAAGCAGATTACCCTGAAGTTCGCGGGATGGGAAGTCAGCTCGCTGGAGACCGAGAGCGTCAAGAAAGGCCTCGAACTGTTCATGCAGCAGTATCCGAACATCAAGGTCGAATACACCACGTTGCCGGGAGGCACGAACTACATTACGAAAATCCAGACGCTGCTGGCGGGCAATGAAGCGCCGGACGTCTTCTTCCTGCAAAGCGACTACTATCGCGATTTCGTGAAGCGTGACCAACTGCTCGACCTGACATCCTATGTGCAATCGGATTTCAGCCTGGACGATATGATCCCGTCCGCCCTGGCGATCAGTGAAGTGGACGGCAAATTCTATGGCATTGAGTCCTGCACGGTGTCCCCCGTGCTTTACTACAACAAGGACATTTTCGACAAGGCCAACCTTCCCTATCCGCCCGGCAATCCGAATGAAGCTTGGACATGGGATGAATTCGCCGAGGTGGCCAGGAAGCTGACGATCAGGGAAGGCGACAGAGTCACGCAATACGGAGTGTATGGCGCCGAAGACTACTACATGACGTTGGCCCTGGTCATGTCCAACGGCGGAAACTGGTTCACCGATGACGGTACGGGTCCGGCGGTCAACACCCCCGAAGTGATCGAAGTGCTGGAAGCGATCAAGCGGTTGCGCGTGGAATACGGCGCCAGCCCCGAGGCGAAGCTGCTGACCAACATGGGCATGAGCTCTTCGCAGATGCTGCAAACGGGCAAGATCGCCATGCTGATCAACGGTTCCTGGGCGCTTCAGGAGCTGTCCCACATGGACTTTCCCGTCGGCGTGGCCGTCCTGCCCAAATTCAAGGAAGCCGTCACACACGGCCAGGCGCACCTCCACGTCGCCTCCCGCAACACGAAATATCCTGAAGAAGCGTGGAAACTGATCAAATTCCTCTCTTCCGAGGAATACCAACTGCAGAACGTCAAAGAAGGGCTGTGGATGCCGAATCGGGCGTCGCTCTACACCGAGGAAGGCGTCTCGAAGTGGCTGACCGAGGGCGTGCATCCCGAAGGGTTCAAGGAGCTGATTCCCTACTTCGTCAACGCCAAGGTTTACTCCTACGCCACGCTGGGCGCGGGCGCGCAGAAGATCAGCGAGAACATGACGGAGGAACTCGACAAGTACTTCCTTGTCGGCCAGGACGTTCACACCACCGTGCAAAACATGGAGAAGATGATTCAGGACGTGCTGGCGAAAGAGCGAACGTAACGTCTGGCAAGCGGGCCCCTGGGCGATCCGGGGGCCCGGTCACGGAGGTGAAGACATGAAGCGATTATTTTACAAGGATGCGACCTGGGCGGTTCTGCTGCTGCTTCCCAATCTGCTCGGGTTTCTCATTTTCACCCTGTTCCCGGTGCTCGGCACCTTGTTCATCGGGTTTACGGAATGGAACATGGCCGGGGAGATGAACTGGGTCGGCTTAGGCAACTACAGAACGCTCGCGGAGGACGAAACGTTCCGCAAGGTTTTCTGGAACACGCTGTACTACAGCGCGGTCAGCGTGCCGATCGGGATGGCCGTTTCCCTGTTTCTGGCCGTGTTTCTGAACCAGAAACTGAGAGGCATCCGGTTTTATCGGGCGGCGTTCTTTATGCCCGTCATTTCCTCGTTCGTGGCCGTCGCTGTCATCTGGCAGTGGATCTACAACCCCGACTACGGTCTGCTCAACTACTTCCTGAGCTGGTTCGGCATCAAAGGCGTGTCCTGGCTGACCAGTTCGGTATGGGCGATGCCGGCGATCATTATCACGACCGTCTGGAAGAATCTCGGGTACAACATGCTGATTTTCCTGGCCGGCCTGCAGGGCATTCCGGAAAGCTACTACGAAGCGGCGGATATCGACGGGGCCAGGTGGCACACCAAGTTCCGGCGCATTACGATTCCGCTGCTCTCGCCGACGACCTTCTTCGTCACGGTAACGTCCATCATCGGGTCGTTCCAGGTGTTCGATGCCGTCTATCTGATGACGCAGGGCGGACCGGCAAGGGCGACTTCCGTGCTCGTCCATTACATTTATCAGACCGCGTTCCAGTTTCTCGAAATGGGCTACGCGAGCGCCATGGCCTACGTGCTGTTCGTTCTGGTCCTGATCGTTACGCTGATCCAGTTCGCTCGCCAGCGCAAAGTGACCATCTACTAGGGAGGGCCGCTCAAGTGAGACCGCACATCGGATACCGAATCGCCGCCCATGCGGTGCTGATCGCCGGGTCGGCGGTCATGCTGTTCCCTTTTCTGTGGACCGTCTCCACTTCATTGAAAGATATCAGCGAAGTGTTCACGTATCCTCCCAGGCTGTCGGGCAAGGAATGGGTGTGGGAAAATTACGTGAAAGTGTGGGAGCGATATCCGTTCCTCGACTTTTTCCTCAATACGGTCAAAATCACGGCGCTGGTGGTCATCGGGCAACTGCTCACCAGCTCGATGGCCGGTTACGTGTTCGCCCGGCTCAAGTTCAGGGGCCGCGACGCCATCTTCATGCTGTACCTGGCCACCATCATCATTCCGGTTCAGGTGACGGTCATCCCGAACTTCTTCCTGATGAAAACGTACGGCCTGATCGACACCCATTGGTCGCTCATTTTGCCGGGGCTCGTATCGGCGTTCGGAACCTTCCTGCTGCGGCAGTTCTTCCAGACGATTCCCGCGGCGCTTGAGGAAGCGGCGAAAATCGACGGCTGCAATCCGTTCGGCATCTATTGGCGCATCTTCGTGCCGCTGTCCAAGCCCGCGATGGCGACGCTGGGCATCTTTATTTGCAATGGCGTGTGGAACGATTTCTACAATCCGCTGATCTTCATCAACACGACCTCGAAAATGACGCTGACGTTGGGGCTGGCGACCATGCAGGGGCTGTATTCGACCGATTGGCCCGTGCTGATGGCGGCCACGACCATCAGCATTACGCCGATTATTGTGTTGTTCCTGCTGGCGCAGGATCTGTTCGTGCGGGGCGTGACCCTGTCCGGTTTGAAAGGGGAGTGATTATCCGCGCCGGCGAGGTTTTCTGTCCATAGCTCAAAAGGCGTATCCGCCCGCCCCGGAGGCGGGCAGCGCGTCTACCGTCCCATACGTCGCGCAAAGACGCGATTTGGTCACAGTCCAAAGCGGACGGCTTGTTCAGCGCGGGCATCTCGATGTCGAGCAGGCAGATGTCCGGGCGGCGGGTTTTGATCGCGTCCAGCGCCTTCCGGCCGTCCGGGACCTGCGCGACGACTTCGATATCTTCCTCAAGCCGGATACGGACAAGCTGTCCGGCCAGCCTCCCCATCCCAACCCCCAACCGTAGAAGATGATGGACGCGAGCAGATTTTGCAGCACATAGCAGCTCAATGACATTTTACCGGCTGCTTCCATGAAGCGCCATACCTTGAGGCGCTCGCGCTTCTCGAAAAACAAATTTTCCCATTGAATTCCGCAACCCCGATCGTGCGCGGAGCGTCTTAATTTCCAGATGATTGGAAGCCGGAGGTGATGATGGTGAAGAAAGCCGTTGCGGCGGCAATGGCTATGGGCCTGGCGATCTGCGCGTCATCCGCTTATGCCGCGGATTCCGTGAACATCCGGATGGAAAATCGAACGGACGGCGAGCCGGTTGCGATCGCATCCGACGTGCAGCCGGAAATCCGGAACAACCGGGTGATGGCGCCCCTAGCCCAGGAGCATGGTTATTGGACGGTCATCAGCAACACCGCCGTGTAGCGTATGCGATTGGGATGAGAGACCTGCGAAAAGATCGGAGTTGATGGCATCATGACCGTACAGAAGTTGATCGAGCGAATCAGCCAGGAGCTGCAGGGCGTATCCGGCGTCGCGGGGGTTGTGCTGGGCGGGTCCAGAGCCAGGGGCACGCATCACGAGGCGTCCGATGTCGATATCGGCATTTACTATGATGAATCCGCGGGCTTTGATCTTGAGGGCATCAGCAAAATCGCGGCGAAATGGGATGACGGGCACCGGGAAAATTTGATTTTCGCGCCGGGGCAATGGGGACCGTGGGTGAACGGCGGCGGCTGGCTGGTGGTGCGGGGGCATCACGTGGACTTTATTTTCCGCGACATTCACCGGGTGGCCGGGGTGATCGACGAATGTCTGCAAGGCAAAGTCACGTCCCATTACCATGCGGGCCATCCGCACGCGTACCTCAATGTCATGTACATGGGGGAAATCGCCGTCTGCCAAATCCTGGCCGACCCGAAGGGGCGAATCGCCGCGCTCAAAGCGAAAACGTCCCCCTACCCCAAAGCCGTCAAAGACGCGATCACCGGCTATTTCCGGTTTGAAGCCTCGTTCTCGCTGCTGCTGGCGGAGAAAACGGTGGACAAAGACGACATTTCCTATGTTGCGGGCCACGTTTTCCGGTCGATCTCCAGCATGAATCAGGTGCTCTTCGCCCTCAACGAAACCTATTGCATCAATGAGAAGAAGGCGGTCCGGATGATCGAAGGGTTTCGCGTGAAGCCTCGCCGGTACAAGCGGCGGATCGACACCCTGATCGCCTTGCTCGGGACGGATCAGGAAAGTTCCAGAACCGCAGTTGAGATGCTCAGGGAACTGGTGGCCGAGACGGAAGAGCTTCTCGAACGCATGAATCGATGAAAAGGATGACGGGCATGATCGAGGGACTCAGCCATATGACCTTCGTGGTCAGGGATCTGGACAAGACAACGGAACTTTACAAAGCGTTGTTCGACGCCAGGGTCGTGTATGACAGCGGGGACAAAACGCACTCCCTGTACCGGGAACGATTCCTGCTCGTCGGCGGCCTGTGGATCGCCGTGATGGAGAATCGGGAAATCGTCAACCGGACCTACCACCATGTCGCGTTCAAAATCCGGGAAGAAGACGCGGAGACGTATATGGCCAAGATCAGGGAGCTCGGGCTGGAGATGAGGCCTCCCCGGCCGAGAATCAAGGGCGAGGGGCTTTCCATCTACTTCTATGATTACGACAACAATCTGTTTGAACTGCACACGGGCACGCTGGAGGAGCGGCTGGCCGCCTATCGGGAAGCGGACGGGCAAATGTGATCCCGGGTCTTGCAAGTGACGTTACGTCATCCCTTACCCTCCTGGTATAGAAGGACTGCTTGCAGAGGAGGAAAGGGAAATGGCGAAGAAAGTCATGGTGATCATCGGAACGAGACCCGAGGCGACCAAAATGGGGCCCGTGATCCGCGAACTGAAAAACCATCCGGAATGGTTCGAAACGCGGGTGGTGGCGACCGGGCAGCACAGGGAGCAGCTGGATCAGGCGCTGGCCCATTTCGACATTCGCCCGGATGTCGATCTGAATCTGATGCAGCAAAATCAAACCCTGGCGTATCTGACGTCCGCCGCCATTACGGCGCTCGATCGGGTCGTTGCGGAGGAGCGTCCGGATTTCATTCTGGTGCACGGCGATACCCAGACGGCGGTGAGCGGCGGACTGGCGGCGTTTTTCCACAAGATCCCGACCGGGCATGTGGAAGCGGGATTGCGTTCGTACGACAAGACCTCGCCATGGCCGGAAGAGATCAACCGGAAAATCGTCGATGTCGTCGCGGACTATCTCTTTGCCCCGACGCCCGTCTGCAGGGACAATCTGCTGCGGGAGGGGTTCCGGGAAAACCAGATCCATGTCACGGGGCAAACCGCCGTCGACGCGGCCGCGATGACGGTCCGTCCGGATTACCGGTTCAAGGATGACCGGTTGAACGATCTGCTGAAGCGAAGCGGGAGAACGATCGCGGTGACCGCGCACCGGAGGGAACATTACGGGCAGCCGATGCGGCGAATGTTTCGCGCGATCCGCCGTGTGGCCGATGAACATCCGGATGTTTCCGTCATTTATCCGGTTCATCGCAGTGCCGTCGTGCGTGAAACGGCGCAGGAAATGCTCGGCGGGCATGAGCGGATCCATCTGCTTGATCCGATCGATTATCCGGACATGATTCATCTGATGCAGCGTGCGTACCTGGTGTTGAGCGATTCCGGCGGATTGCAGGAAGAGGCGACGGTGCTCCGGAAACCGCTTGTGCTCATGCGCGACACGACGGAGCGGCCGGAAGCCGTTGCGGTGAACGCGGTTTACCCGGCCGGAACGGAGGAGTCCCGGATTCACGGGATCACGACAAGACTGCTGGAGGATGAAGCGTTCTACGACGCCATGTCGAACGCGGAAAATCCTTTCGGAGACGGGCAGGCTTCCGGACGGATCGTGCAGATCATCGCCCATCATTTCGGATTCGTGCCGGAGCTCCCCCGGCCGTTCCAACCTGAAAGGCGATGCGACGGGAGCGGGCCGGATGCCCATGGAGGTTGAGCGGATGCAAGGTCGGCAGGAAGAGTGGATGACCGCCGGACAGTTTGCCGGCAAAGCCGGCGTAACGGTTCGGACGGTGCGTTTTTATGACAAAATCGGACTTCTGAAGCCCACCCACCGGACAAGTTCGGGGCACCGGTACTATACCAAGCGCGATCTGGCCCGGCTCCAGCGCATCCTGACGCTGAAATACATCGGGTTTACGATTGACGAAATCCGGCGCATGATCCAGGACGACGGAAACGAAATGGACCTGAAGGAATCGCTGCGCATCCAGAGCACGATCATCGGCCAGAAAATGGAGCATCTTCGCCTGGTCCAGAAGACGGTGAAGGAGACGCTGACGCTCCTCGAAAGTCTGGAACACGGGGAGGAACACGATTGCGGTGCTCCGGAGGAGGAGCGCGGCGACAATCCGGCGTGGGAGCTGTTCGCCTCGATCATCCGCCTCGTGAACCAGGAATACGAGAGCGCATTCAACCTGCAAACCCGGATTCTTCTGCATGACCGGTTCAGCGTCAACCCGTACGGATGGCATCATTGGCTGTTCGATCGATTGGCCGTACCGGTGCCCTGCAGAGTTCTGGAACTGGGGTACGGCGACGGCACGCTGTGGAAGCGCAATGCGGACAGGATCCCGGCCAATTGGCAGGTGACGTTGACCGATCTTTCCGAAGGGATGCTGCATGACGCACGGGAGCAGCTTCGGCATCTCGTGCCGGTGGACCGGTTTCACTTCGCGCCGGCCGACGCCCGTTCGATTCCTTACCCGGATGCGAGCTTCGACGCGGTGATGGCCAATCACATGCTCTACCATGTCAGCGAGCGGCATCAGGCGCTCAGGGAAATCCGGCGCGTGCTCAGACCCGGCGGGGTGTTGTACGCGTCGACGATGGGGATCAACCACATGAAAGAAGTGAAAGATTTCCTGGCCGCCGTCCATCATCACTATGATCCGGGCCGCCAGGATTTCGCCTGCGAGTTCGGTCTGGAGAACGGGGAGGAGCAGCTGCGCGCCGCGGGCTTCACCGACATCCGGATTGAGCGGTATCCGGACGCTTTGCGGGTGACGGACGCGGGGCCGCTCATCGACTATATCCGGACAACGCCCGGGGGAAGGGAAACGTTGACCAGCGCCCGGCTGTCCAGGCTGGAGTCCATGCTGCGGGACATCATCGCGCGGGAAGGCGCGATTGCCATCACGAAAGACGTCGGGTTGTTCGTGGCGTATCGCAAATAAAAGGGATGTCCGCGGATGGAAATTTTCGGAATTGGAAGGGATATGCGGCATCGTGTCGAAATGTCTGTGTCGAATCACATCATCGGGAGAGAAAGCATGAACAAACGGAAAATCACGCCTGGCCGAATCGCCGCACTCATCCTTTCCATGATCATTCTGACCATGACATGGCCTGCTCCGGCCATGGCCCGGGGATCGTTCTCGGCGCCGCATATTCAATGGGAGAAAGCGCCCCTGGGTTCGGGAAAGCAAATCCGGGCCATGACGTATGGAAACGGCATGTATGTCGCCATATCCGATGAAGTCGTGAAGACATCCCGGGACGGCGCGCGCTGGGAAACACGCCCGCTGGGAGTCGACTTCCGGATCAAGTATCCCGTCACGATCCATTCGATTGCATACGGAAATTCCGTCTTTGTCGCGGTTGGATCGGAGGGTTTCATCCTGACATCCGGGGACGGGATCAAGTGGGAGATGAAGGATACGCCTCTCGGCGATTTGTACAGCGTCATCTGGGACGGCGAGCAGTTCTGGACCGTCGGCAGCAGGGGGAGTATGGCCACCTCAACGGATGGCAGAACGTGGACCACGATTCCGTATGAAGAGATTACGGGGGAAGCGACGCCCTATCCCTCGGGTTTCGGGGACATCAAGTATTACGACAGCAAATACTATTTGGCCAGCGGGGGATTTGAATCGGTCGGCCGCATCTACCAGTCCGACGATGGAAGGAATTGGCGCATCGTCGCGGAAAACCCGGTTGACGGTTACCAATTCATCTTGTACAACGGCGAGCATTATGTCGCGATAACCGGAACCGGCTACACGGCCTACTCCGGGGATGGCGTCCATTGGGTCAACGCCGAAGCGAAACTCCCTGTGCTGTCGATACGCGACCTCGTGTGGGACGGGAACCGGTTCGTGTTGTCGACCGAAGGCTATCGGTACGGCACCGGATTGACCCTGTATGCGTCGCAAGACGGCATCGAATGGACGGTTTTGGATCAAGCCGTTTTGCGATATGCGGAATCGGAAGAACCCCATGCGCTTCGCCATCTCGGCGGTTTTTGGCATGACGGGAAGAGGCTGCTCGCCATCAACGAAAAGAATGAGATCGTCACTTCCGATGACGGGATCGAATGGACCCTGTCCGATCAACCCGCGCAGCTTCAATCCGTGAGCGGGCACTATATCAGTTACGCCGAAGGCAAATATTATATGTCTTCCATGTTCCGCAACACGCCTTTCCTGTTCTCGGAAGACGGAGAAAATTGGACCGATCTGACCCAAAGCCTGACAGAGCAGATCGGCCATAAGTTTTCAAGTATGTCGCATGTTCAGTGGACAGGGGATTTCTATTTTGCGAGAGGATATGCAGAAGACCAGGGAGCCAGCCTTTTCCGCTCGGAAGACGGATTGACGTGGACGATTGCGCCCATCGTGATTGAAGGGCTGAACGCCGAGCAGCTCGACCGTTTCTACATCCGTTCCATCGAATATATTGGCGGTCGATTTGTGTTGATCGGCGGGTACGATGTACTGGAAAACAAGCCTGCCGACCAGATACGGGATATCGAACGGACGGTCGACGTCATCGCGACGACGGACGACGGGGTGCATTGGACGATCGCGAGCCAATTTGATAACGAGATGATCAAAGGGATGGCTTACGGGAACGGCCGATTTGTCCTGACGTCGGTCAAAATGAAAAAGAACGGTCCGCTCAGCCGCACTTCTGAAAGTGCCGCCATCTACACATCAACCGATTTGAAAGCGTGGACGGTTGCCTGTCCGTTGCAAGACGGAAACGTGAGCATCGTGCATTGGAACGGAAGCCAGTTTGTTGCCAGAGGGATCATCGAAAGAGAATCCTATTTTTTGGTTTCCAGGGACGGATTGCATTGGAAGCAATATGAGCTTCCGGAATCGAAGTCCGGTTTATCCTTCCCTTTTCCCGTTCAACTGGTCTGGACCGGATCGTATTACCTTGGAATCGACGACGGCGGAAGCGTGATTTACTCGAAAGACGGAACGAGATGGCAGGAACTTGACTTCCCCAAACGATTGGACAACGTGCGCAGCCTTGTCTGGGACGGCAGCAAATTCATGACCGGCGGAGATTACGCCGTCTATGTCGGCATACCGTCGCCGTCCGTGGAGGACAAAGCCGCGGCGCTCGAGAAAGCGGGACTGCTCCGGGGAGGCGGCGACGGGTTCGATCTGGAGCGCGCCCCGACCCGGGCCGAAACCGCCGTCATGCTGGTGCGCTTGATGGGCAAAGAGACGGAAGCATTGGCGCGGAAGTACAGCCATCCGTTCGCGGATGTTCCGGACTGGGCTTCACCGCACATCGGCTATCTGTATCACCACGGGTTGACCAAAGGCGTAAGCGACACCCGGTACGGCTCCGGCCAAACCGTGGACATGAATATGTTCGCCACGTTGATCCTTCGCTTGATCGGCTACAATGATGCCGCGGGAGATTTCAACTATGCGCAGGCTTCGACGGTCGCGGCGAAGCTGGGGATCAAGCCCGGTCAATACGATGACGTCTTCTTGCGGGGACATATGGTGGACATGGCGTACCAGGCGTTGTTCTCCGGGATCAAGGGCGGGGGTCAACGGCTGATCGACAGGCTGCTCGAAGAGAACGCCATCCGTCCGGAATCCAAAGCGTTGTTGGAAGCATTGAATCCGTGATCCTTTCATTGCGCTTGACCGGGAGCGGTTCGAAGCCCGGACGCAACGTACAATCTCTGCACGCACGGAAGCGGCAACCGCGAACTTCTCCTGATTGGCGAATGGGGAAGGGCGTTGTATGCGAATGAAATGGATTAACCCCCTCGAAGCGGAAGGCGAGTGATTTGTCACGCAGCCGAATGCGGCAAAAAGCCGGACACGGGCCGATCGCGCGGTTCCCGTGTCCGGCTTTCATTTCGCCTGCACATACGCTTCCACCAGTCTGGCGGTGTTGTGGACTTCCTTGTAATCATAGCGGATCACATAATCGTCGATGACGACGGCGGCCCGGCCGGTTGCGGTGTCGGCGTCCTCGGGGATGCCAAGCAGCCGGACGGCGTCGGCCGGGTTCTCGAAGACAAACCCGGGATCCCTGTTGTCATGCGACATGACCGGCAAGCGATCCGACGCGTCCTCGTCCACGTAAAACCGCAGCATCTCGCCGCTCAGCGGATCATTCCTGCTGTACAGATACGAGCCCTTCACCAGCGCCGAACCCCGGAATCGCACCGAGCCGAGAGATTCGGATTCGAACCGGGTCAGATCGACTTCGGCAACCTCCATCCCCGCGATCCGATCCCCCGGGTTCACGTACCGGGCGTCGAAAACATGGGAATCTTCAATGACCACCTTCCGGCTTGTCGCGTCATAGCGGACCCTTGCCCCCAGGCCTTCCGAAACGAACCGGACGGGGATGTAGAGGCGGTTGTTGTATTCGAAGGTCGAATACCCCGGCTGCAGCGGCTTCGTCTGATGGTTGATGACGAAGGCGACCGGGAACAGATAGGCTTTGACGGAATCGGCCGCCCGGACGGCGGGGGTCAGCAGCAAGAAGAGCAACAGTACGATCGGCAGCACGCGCTTTCGGATCATGGCGTTCGTCCCATCCTTCGCTCACGGTTGAATCGGTCCATCGCTTGTTCCATTCTCCGTCAGGCAAGGCAAATCCTGTTTCGCCCTTCCCGGCCCGTCGTGAAAAACCCGCTCTTCCGAAGCGCGCCGCCCTCACAGCCACCCCTTGTCCGTCGCCTTCTTCACCGCCTGCTGCCGGGTCTGGACCTCGAGCTTCTGGATCGCGGACGAGAGGTAGTTGCGCACCGTGCCCCGCGTCAGGAAGAGGGCGCCCGCGATCTCGTCCGTCGTCATCCCTTCCACCGCCAGCCGCAGCACCTCGCGTTCGCGGTCCGACAGCGGGTTCTCCTCCTTCTCGAACAGCAGCGCGGCGAGGTCCGGGCTGACCACCCGCTGGCCCCGGTGCACCTTCCGGATCGCTTCCACGAGGAAGTCGATCGGCTCGTCCTTCAGGAGATAGCCGTCCACCTTCAGCTCCATCGCCCGCTGCAGGTACCCCGAACGGGAGAAGGTGGTGACGATCACGATCCTGCAGCCGAGCCCTTCGCGCCGGATCGCTTCCACCACATCGAGCCCGCCCATGCCGGGCATCTCGATGTCGAGCAGGCAGATGTCCGGGCGCAAGGCGCGGATCGCGTCCAGCGCCTGCCGGCCGTCCGCGGCCTGCGCGGCGACCTCGATGTCCTCCTCGAGCGAGATCAGCGACGCCAGGGCGCTGAGCAGCATCTGCTGATCTTCGGCAATCACGATGCGGATCATGAAGCATCCTCCTCGGGCCGCAGCGGAACGGAGAGCGTCACCCGGACGCCGCCGGCGGTCGACGGGCCGATGGCAGCCCCGCCCCCGATCAGGCGCATCCGCTCCTCGATGGCCGCCAGTCCGTGTCCTTCCGACCGTTCCGCCGCCAGTCCGACGCCGTCATCCTCGATCTGCAAAACATACCGTCCGTCCTTCACCATTTCCGCCACCTCGCATCGTCCGGCCTTGCTGTGCTTCACGACGTTGGTCAGGCTCTCCCGGACGGCCAGGGCGAGCATCGTCTCCGCCGCCTTGGACAGCTTCGGCCGAACTTCCGAGCGGCTGAATCCGAACGCGATTCCGGCGCTGGCAAGCAGCGCGCGGCCGTCCTCCAGTTCCCGCTCCAGCGGGACGTGCTTCATGTCCGTGACCAGATCGCGCACCTGCCGCAGCGCGAGGCGGGAAGTCCGGGCGACATCGCGCATCTCCAGCCGGGCCCGCTCAGGGTCCTTGTCCAGCATGCGCTCGGCGAGCTCGCTTTTCACCTTGATCATGGTCAGCGTCTGGCCGAGGGTGTCGTGCAGATCCCGGGCCAGCCGGTGCCGCTCCTCCTCCTGCGCATATTGCGCGATCCGTTCGTTGGCGGCGGCGAGTTCGGTCTTCAGCGATTCGTTTTTTTCCAGGATGCGCACGACGAACGGGATGGCCAGCTGGATGATCAGGAACGGCAGGAGAGGCGTCTCGAGAAAATGAAACGCGTCTCCGTGAACAACGAGGCTCGATACCGGGTACATGGCGACGAGGGCGGACATGCCGGCGGCGAAATGCGGGCGGGAGCGGACGCGTCCGAGAAAATCGGCGAACACGGCCGCGAAGATCAGCAGCCACACTTCATGGAGAATCGCGAACGCCGTCATCAGCCCGCAGCCGGCCAGCACGACGAGCAGCAGCCGCGCGCCCCTGCTCCACAGCCCCATATAGTACAGCGCCAGGAAGAGCGCGAGCATGAGGAATGTGACGGGCAGGCCCGCCCGGCTGCCGGCCGTCAGCGTCTTGTAAAACATGAAGACGCAGACGACGATGTCGATGATCAGGTAGCGCCGGATCTGATCCTCCGGGTAAAGCTTGATGTTCCATCGCTTCGGGTTCATGCCGGTTCACGCCTCCGCATCAAGCGCCTCCGCTTGCCGCTTCGCGTTCGCCGCTTGCTTGAGCCATCTGTCAAGCGATCGACGCTTCCGCCGCTTGCGCCGCATGTTCCGCGAGCGCCGCCTCCGCCCCTCGGACCGCTAACGCGCCGCGACGAGGCGGAGCAGCGTTTTGCGCATCCATTCCATGGGCCCGAGCTTCATCCGCCCGATCCACCAATACGCCGCCGCGGCTTCGATCAGGCAGACGGCCAGCCAGACGCCGATCACGGGCAGACTGCCCAGCCGGCCGCCCCAGCCCAGTCCCCAGCCGTAGAAGATGACGGAAGCGAGCAGATTCTGCAGCACATAGCAGCTCAAGGCCATTTTACCGGTTGCTTCGATACAGCGCCAGACTTTCAGATGCGCGCCGCGCTCCGCGAGCCGGGCGATCAGCGCCATGTACCCGAGCGACAGCGCCGGCGCGAACAGGTAGCGGACGGCGATATCGAACACCCCGCCCGGGACGAACAGCAGCAGGTTGAGCGGCACGCCCAGCCCGAGGCCGATCCGGAGCATCTTCCGCCGGATCTGCCGGCCGCGTTCGTCGGGCGCGAAGGCGCCGGCGCGCATCAGCCGGACGCCGGCCAGGAACAGGACGATGTTCAGCGGGATGACCAGGACGGCTTCGATCCGAAGCGCCGCGAAGTTGTACAGGCGGTACGCGACCTGCTCCGCCCACGCGCCTTCCCGGTACAGGGCGACGACCCCGCTCATGTCGCCGAAGGAGATGTTCGCCCCCGCCGCGCGCAGCCCGATCTCGAGCGCGAGGATCGCCAGCATCAGGGCGGCGTACGCGCCGCCGAGCCCTTTCAGCGTCCGATTGATCCTGCGGTCGCCGCCCCGCACGATGAACGACACGATGACGGCGGTGACGGCGTAGCTCATCAGGATGTCGTATTCCATCACGAGCGCGTAGTGGATGAAGCCTTCGGCGAACAGGAACAGGCAGATCCACAGGTATGCGCCCGGCCAGGGAGCGCCCTTCCGCATGGCCTGGCGGTATTTCAGCTCCATGCCGACGCCGAACAGGATCGTGAGCATGCCGAGAAATTTGCCGTTCACGAAGAACAGGACGAGCTGCCGCAGCGTATGGTCGACCGACGTCCACCATCCGTCGCCGAAGCCGGTCAGGTAGTTGAGATCCCCCAGATGGGAGAACACCCAGATGTTCGTCCCGAGCGTTCCGAAGATCGCGAATCCGCGCAGGATGTCGAGCAGGCGGATCCGTTCCGCGCTTTTCTCCGCTGTCATGCGGCCTCCCTCACTCCACACTTGTTGTCTTCGGTTCCATTGTAGGGCGGGCCGCGCCGCCGGCGGTATTCACGGGTGTCAGGAGTTGGGGATGACAGGTGTCATGCCCTTCTTTCCCGCCTTTGGCATGAAACTCCTGAATCGGATCACGCGTCTAAATATAGGAGTACCGGACAAAGAGAGAGGGTGGTTTGCGGAAGACCATCCCCATCATGTGGACTGCGCCCGGGAGAGGAAGGCCTATTGCGACAGCTTCCGCGCATACCGGGCGATCAGATCGCGGAGGATGGGGCTCAGCGCTTCCGGCAGCTCATGGAGCTTGAAGAAACGGGCTTCCACGGTTTCCCGGCCGTCGGCCGCGACGCCGACCAGAATGAGCGGCCGGGTGCCGACGATTTTGCGCAGTTCCTCCACATATCCCATGGGCTGCCTCCTGTAAGGTTCGTTTTTCGCTTGAGCAAAGAATTGGCGGGCCGCGTCGGGATTCCTCCCGCTGTCGACCACGCTGCAAATTCACGACAAGGAGAGGACGTTTGCTTGAAAAAGATCATCTTCCTGTTGACGGCGTTCGGCGTGTTGCTCGGCGCATCCTCCGCCTACGCCGACACCTCCGTCAAGCTTCAATTGCACAATCGGACCGACGGCGTGCCGCTCGAGGCGACAACCGACGCGGAACCGGAACTGAAGAACAACCGCCTGATGGTGCCGCTCAGGGTGATCAGCGAGCACCTCGGGGCCAGGGTCCTGTGGACGGGCAAGGAAGTCGTGCTCGCCAAGGGCGACAAGACCATCACCCTGCGGCCGGGCAGCGGCACGGCGGAGGTGAACGGCGAGCAGACGGGGCTGGACGCCGAGCCTTATGTGAAGAACGGCCGCGTCATGGTGCCGCTCCGGTTCGTGGCCGAGGTGTTCGATTGCGATGTCCGCTATGAAAACCAGACCGTGACCATCGCGACAAAGCCGTTTACTATCGACGGCGTCGACGTGGCAGCCTTCCAGTACGAGACCTTCGCAACCCTTGGCAGCATCGTGGAGCATATCGTCGGGAATAGCCACATCGAAG
>Ga0310838_1000435_pt1 | contig 37557 bp, 30 predicted proteins | sample SM_ome_6_FD_202241 | JGI IMG/M metagenome (GOLD analysis project Ga0310838, IMG submission 202241) | Sorghum-adapted microbial communities enriched on stacked mutant (SM) sorghum from Joint BioEnergy Institute, Emeryville, California... ...
GTCGAGAAGTTCCGCGACTTCCTCGACCAGGTCACGCCGGAGGACTTCGCCAAGGGCGGCGAGTAGCGCGCGAGCGCCCGGGTCACCAGCGACCACTCCTTCCTGTGCCCGAGGGCGCTTGATCGGCCGTGTTCGCCGTGCGCCGCGTGCTCACGTGGGCCGTCCCCCCTCGGGCGCCTTGCGCGAACCCGCGCTCCGGGCGACCCTTGTGTGACGCAGGTCACAGATCGGTCCGGCGTCGCGGTGAGACGCTGGCGCCACCGAAAGGGCAGGCAAAGCGAGAGAGGAGAGGCCCTTGCCCGATCAGCTTCCGCCGGGCCCGCGGCTGCCCGGCGCGCTCCAGACGGTCGGCATCTGGACGCGGCCGCTGAGCTGGTTCTCGCGGCTGCGCCGCCACTACGGCAAGCGCTTCACGCTGCGGCTGCCGCTCGTGCCTCCGTTCGTGATCCTGAGCGACCCGTCCGAGATCAAGGAGGTCTTTCTCGCCGACCCCGACGCGCTTCACCCAGGCGAGGGCGCGCGAGTCCTGCGCCCGCTCCTCGGTGACAACTCGGTGATCCTGCTCGACGGCGACCTGCACATGGAGCAGCGCAAGCTGCTGCTGCCTCCGTTTCACGGCGAGCGGATCAAGGCCCTGGAGGAGCTGGTGCGCGACGCCGTGGAGCGCGAGCTCGAGCGCCTCGAGCGGGGCGAGCAGCGCCTCCACCAGCGGATGCAGGCACTCACGCTCGAGGTGATCCTGCGCGCGGTCTTCGGCCTCGATCCCGGTCCGCGCTTGGATGAGCTGCGCGAGCTCCTGACCGCGCTGCTCTCCTTCGCCGACCGTCCCGCCTCGATCGTCCCGATCCCCGAGCCGGGGGAGCGGACGAAGCGACTGCTGAACACGGCGGGCCCCTTCAAGGGGTTCTTCGGCCTGCGCGAGCGTGTGGACGAGCTGCTCTTCGCGCTCGTCGAGGAGCGTCGCCGCCAGCGGGAGGGTCGTGCCGACGTGCTGGCGCTGCTGCTCGACGCGCGTCACGAGGACGGCTCCCCGATGTCCGACGCGGAGCTGCGCGACGAGCTCATGACCCTGCTGGTCGCGGGCCACGAGACCACCGCGACCGCGCTCGCTTGGGCCTTCGTCCTGCTCGCGCGGCATCCGCGCGTCGCGGGTGAGCTCGCCGACTCCCTGGAGGATGGAGACGAGTACCTGATAGCGACGATCCAGGAGGTGCTCCGCCGTCGGCCGGTCCTGCCCAACGCCGCCCCGAGGCTCAGCAAGGTCCCCTACGAGGTCGCCGGTCGGCCCTACCCGTCCGGGATCTGCCTGGTGCCGAACGCGTACCTCGTCCATCACGACCCCGAGCTCTACCCGGACCCCTACGCCTTCCGGCCCGAGCGCTTCCTCGGGCGCAAGCCGGGCACCTACGAGTGGCTCCCGTTCGGTGGCGGGCGGCGCCGCTGCCTGGGAGCGAGCTTCGCGCAGCTGGAGATGCGGGTGGTCCTGCGCGCGATCTTCGGCGCCTACGAGATGAGCGCCGACGGGCCGCTGGAGCCCGCCCGCCGGCGCAACATCACGATCCGCCCGGCCAACGGAGCGCTCGTGCGCCTGAGCGCGCGCGATCGCGCCCGGGCGCGGCGCACCCGGTCAGCGCAGCCTGCTTGAAGCGCTACCGGATTCGGAACCTCTTTACCGCGGGCGTGCCGCGGTTGCCGACCGCGTCGGTCGCGCGCACCCGCAGGGTGTGCCGGCCACGCTTCAGCCGCCCGGTCCGGTAGGGCGACGTGCACGACGTCCACTTGCTGGCGTCCAGCCTGCACTCGAAGGTCGAGCCGCGCTCGCTCGCCGAGAACGTCGCTGTCGCCCTGCGTCCCTTCACGCGCACGGCCTTGATCGTCGCCTTCGGGGGCGTGGTGTCCACCCGGAAGTCGACCTCCGCCGGGGTCGGGTCGGTGAGCCCGTGCGGGTCGGTGGCGCGCACGCGCACGATGTTCAGGCCGTCCTCCAGCGGCGGCGTCATCCACGGGGAGGTGCAGGGCTGCCACCCGGGCCACATGCCGAGCACCCGGCACTCGAACGTGGAGCCGGGCACGGACGAGCCGAACTCGATCACCGGGGTGGGATCGGCGATCGTCCCGTTCGGCCCGTCGATCGTGGGGTCGGGCTCCGCGCGCCGGAAGCGCTGGATCCGCTGGTTCGCCTCGTCGGAGACGTAGACGTCGCCGTTCGGCGCGACGGCGATCGAGGTGGGCAGGTCGAACTGCCCGGGACCGGACCCGGTCGACCCCCAGGTGGCCACGAAGGTGCCCAGGGCGTCGAACAGCTGGACGCGGTCGTTGCCGTAGTCGACGACGAACACGGAACCAGAGGGGTCGAGCGCGATCGCCTGCGGGTCGTCGAACTGCCCCGGGCCGCTGCCGGGCTCGCCCCAGCTGCCGAGGTAGTCCCCATCGGCGGTGAACTTGACCACCCGGTCGAGGCCTCCGTCGACGACGTAGACGTCACCCGACGCGCTCACCGCCACGTCCCGCGGGACGCTGAGCGCGGGGTCCTCGTCGACGGCCGTCGGCCACTGCCTGATGAAGTTGCCGTCCGGGCCGAAGACCTGGACGCGGTGGTTGTTCGTGTCGGCCACGTAGACGTTGCCGTTCGGGGCCACGGCGATGCCCTCGGGGTCGTCGAAATCACCCGGGCCGCTGCCGAAGGATCCCCACTTTCCGGCGAAGGCGCCGTTGGAGCGGAGCTTCTGGACCCTGTAGTTCCAGGAGTCGAGGACATAGACGTTGCCGAGGTTGTCGGCGCCGACGTCGGCCGGCACGCTGAACTCCCCATCGCCGCTGCCGGGCGACCCCCACTTCCCGACGAAGGCGCCGGACAGGGTGAACTTCTGCACGCGGTCGTTGCCGGGGTCGGCCACGTAGACGTTCCCGAGCTGATCGATCGCGATCCCGCCCGGGTCCCCGAACTCACCGTCCTCGCTGCCAGCGCTGCCCCAGGCGCCCGAGTACTCGTAGAGCGCCGAGGCCGGAGTCGCAGCGATCAGCGCCCCAGCGAGCGCGGCAAGGACTGCGGCAAGAACGTCTTCCACCGCCGCATGCGTGCCTCCCCCTGATTGGTGATGGTCTGGGCTTGAAGGAGCGTGACTGTACCAGCGGTGATCCCGCCTGGCCAGTCCCTCGGCCCGGCTGCACGTGCGGGTACATCGCGGGATCTCCTAGGGTCATCCCCAATGGACGCGGCGAACGCCGCGCGGGACCCTGGCTGAAAGCAAGCGATGCCAGGAGGAAACGAAGTCCCGTGACTGACGCAGACCCGACCCCACAGCAGCCGTCCCAGGAGGGCGGCGGCGAGTCCCGCAGCGAGCGCCCGAAGCGGCTTGTCCGCAGCCGCGACCGCATGCTGGCCGGCGTCGCCAGTGGCCTCGGCGAGTACTTCAACGTCGACCCGGCGATCTTCCGGATCGGCTTCGCGCTCTCGATCTTCGTGGGCGGCCTGGGCATCCTCGCCTACGTGGCGCTGGCGCTGCTGCTCCCCGAGCGGGGCGAGCGGGAGGGGGAGGAGCTTCCGCCCCTGATCCAGCGCTCGCGGCCCCTGGCGATCGCCGCCGGTGTCTTCGCGCTGATCGTCGCGCTGTCGTGGGGCGCGGTCAGCTTCGACCCGTGGCCGTTCGACCGGGGCGGCGCCGGCTGGGTCTTCGGCGGGCCGCTGCTCTTCTTCGCGCTGCTCGCGGGCGCCTACATCGTCGCCCGCGGCCTCAAGGGGTCCGCGGGCGGCGGCTGGCTCGGCCTGCTCCTCGTCGGCACGATCGCCTTCTTCGGGCTCTCGATCCTCGCCGTGTGCGCGGCCTGGGTGGCGGCGGTCGGACACGGCGCCGCGATCGCGGGCGCGATCATCGCGATCGGCGTGATGCTGGTGGTGGCCGCCTTCGCGGGCGGCGGACGTTGGCTGATCGTGCCGGCGCTCGCGCTGGCCGTGCCGCTCGCCTTCGTCGCTGCGACCGACGTCAGCTTCGGGGGCGGCATCGGCGAGCGCGTGTACCGTCCCGCCTCCGCCGAGGTCCTGCCGGCGGACGGGCGCTACGAGCTCGGCGTCGGCCGCCTCGTCGTCGATCTGCGCGAGCTCGACTGGGAGCCGGGCGACGTCGTCGAGGTCGAGCTCGACCTCGGCCTGGGCGAGGGCGTCGTGGCTGTGCCGGAGACGGTCTGCGTCGCCGCCGACCTGCGTGCCCGGATGGGGGTGGTCTCGGCCGCGGGCGATGAGTCGGATGGGTTCGACGCGGAGAGCACGCTCAACCTGGGTACCGGCGTGACCCCGCGCCTCGAGCTGCGCGGTGAGGTCGACGCGGGCCGGCTCGAGCTGGTCAACGACGACACCGCCGACGTGGACGAGCACGGACCCGACGGCTTCCGCTGGCACGACGATGACGACGAGCTGGCCGCCGAGCGCATGCGCGAGGCCTGCGACCCCGACCGCCAGGCCTTGCCGCAGGCGGACGCGGATGACGCGACGACCGACGGCGCCGCGGGCGAGCGCTCGGACAGTGCGCCCGATGCCGGGGCGAGCGGGCTCCGCGAGGAAGGGAGCGGGCGGTGAGCCGAGGGGTCGACCGGGTCTCCCTGGTCTCGGGCCTCGTCCTGATCGGGCTCGGGACCGTCCTGCTCTTCGACCAGACCGGGGCCTTCGACCTGAGCCCGGGCCTTTTGGGCGCGGCCCTTGCGGCGGCGGTCGGCGTGATCCTCTTGGCAAGCGGCATCGGCGAGCCGGCGCAGAGTGAGCGCGACGAGGAGGAGCGTGAGCGCGACCCAACCTGACCCGCAGGTGACCGCACCGCAGCTCACCCGCGACAGAGAGCGGGGCGAGCTGGGGGGCGTGCTGGCGGGCTTCACCCGCCGCTTCGGCGTGGACGTGACGCTGCTGCGCGTCCTCTTCGTCATCTCGATCTTCATCACCGGCGGCCTCACCGTCGTCGCCTACCTCTTCGCCTGGGCGGTGATGCCCGCGGACGACTCCGAGCCCGGCCCGCGCCCGGCGCAGCCCCGCGCCTCCCGCCTCCGCGCGCTCGACCGCCTCGTCTCCGCCAACTGGCGCGTCGCCGCGGGCGTCGGGCTGCTCACGCTGGCGGGGCTGTTGATCCTGCGCGAGCTGGGGATCTGGTGGTCGGACGCGGTGATCTGGCCTGCGATCCTCGCCGCCTCGGGGGCGGCGCTGCTGTGGCGCCAGTCGCAGGGGCTTCGCTCCGAGCCGCGCGCGCGCTCGACCGGCGAGGCGCTCAACGCGCCGCGGGAGGGCGCCGCCGGCGCCGTCTCGCGCGCGCCCAAGCTCGCCCAGCTCTACCGGGGCGGTTTCGGCATCGCGCTGGTCCTGGGTGCCGGCCTTCTGTTCCTGTGGGCGAACGGGGTCCTGGCCGAGGCGAGCGAGGTGGTGCTGGCCGTGGTCGTGGCGGCAACCGCGCTCGGCCTGATCCTCGCCCCGTTCCTCTGGCGCCTGGGTCGCAACCTCGCCGCGGAGCGGGCCGAGCGGATCCGCTCGCAGGAGCGGGCGGAGCTGGCCGCGCGCGTCCACGACTCGGTGCTGCAGACGCTCACGCTGGTGCAGAAGCGCGCGGACGATCCCCGCGCGGTGGCACAGCTCGCCCGCCGCCAGGAGCGCGAGCTGCGCGCCCTGCTCTTCGGCGACGAGCGCCGGCGGGGCGAGGAGGGCGTGGCGGGGGCGCTCGAGCGGGCCGCGGCCGAGGTCGAGGAGGCGCACAACGTGCCGATCGAGGTGGTCGCGGTGGGGGACGCGCGTCTCGGCGAGCGCACCGAGGCCCTCGTCGCTGCCGCGCGCGAGGCGATGGTGAACGCCGCCAAGTTCGCGCCCGACGCGGGCGAGATCGCGGTCTACGCCGAGCTCGGTCCGCAGCGCGCGGAGGTCTACGTGCGCGACCGCGGGCCCGGCTTCGACCTCGAGCAGGTCCCGCCCGATAGGCGGGGAGTGCGGGAGTCGATCATCGGCCGCATGGAGCGCTTCGGCGGGCACGCCCGCATACGCTCCCGCCCGGGCGCCGGCACCGAGGTCGAGCTCGTGATGGAGGTGGAAGCGTGAGCCAGCTGCCCAGAGTCGTGATCGTCGACGACCACGCGATCTTCCGCTCCGGCGTGCGTGCCGAGCTGGAGGGCATGGTCGAGGTTGCCGGCGAGGCAGGCACGGTCGAGGACGCCGTGCGCGTGATCACGGAGGCGAAGCCCGACGTCGTCCTGCTCGACGTGCACATGCCGGGCGGGGGCGGGGTGGAGGTGATCCGCCGGGTCGCCGAGGCGATGCCCGCGCAGCGCTTCCTGGCGCTGTCGGTCTCCGACGCGGCCGAGGACGTGATCGCGGTGATCCGCGCCGGCGCCCGCGGCTACGTGACCAAGACGATCTCGGGCGAGGAGCTGGCCGAGGCGATCACGCGCGTGCGCGACGGCGACGCCGTGTTCTCCCCGCGCCTCGCGGGCTTCGTCCTCGACGCGTTCGCCGGGCAGATCCCCGAGGCCGAGGCCGACCCCGAGCTCGACCAGCTCACCCTGCGCGAGCGCGAGGTGCTGCGCCTGATCGCCCGCGGCTACCTCTACAAGGAGATCGCCCTGGAGCTGGGGATCTCGGTGAAGACCGTCGAGGCGCACGTCTCCGCGGTGCTGCGCAAGCTGCAGCTCTCCAACCGCCACGAGCTGAGCCGCTGGGCGGTGGAGCGGCGCCTCGTCGACTGACGGCGCCCGCCGCGGCGCTAGGAGGACGCGTCGTCGCGGGCCGCGTTCTGGCCCTCGTCGACCGCGAGCTCGGCCTGCCTGTTCAAGGCCTCGATCTGCTCGGCCGGCGAGGGACCCGCCCTGCTCGGTAGGAGCGCCCCGAGGACGAGCGCCTCGACCACGGCGAACCCGGCCACGATCCCGGCGATCCAGCGCTGGTCGGGCAGCGCCACGAAAAGCACGGTGGCGGCGACGAGCCCGCCGATCAGGACGAGGACGGCCATCAGGCCCCAGCGGGGTTGGTGGGGAGGCGACACGAAGGAGCTCCCTGTGCGCGTGAGCCTAATCGCGGCCCGCCCCGCCGGGCAAGCCGTGCGCGCCTAGCGCCGCGCGGCGCGAGCCAGAGCCAGCTCCACGGCGCGGCCGCAGAACTCCTCGAAGCCGATCCCCGCTGCCTCGGCCGCCATCGGCACGAGCGAGGTGTCGGTGAGCCCGGGCACCGCGTTCACCTCGAGCACCTGCGGGCCGTCCGCCCCCAGCATCAGATCCACCCGGGCGAACCCCTCGCAGCGCAGCGCCTCCCAGGTAGCTTCGGCCGCATCCTGGACCGCTCGCGTCTCCTCCTCGCTCAGCTCGGCGGGACAGATGTACTCGGTGCGCCCGATCTCGTAGCGCGCCTCGTAGGAGTAGCGGTCCTCCTCGCGCGGCCGGACCTCGACGATCGGCAGCGGCTCGCCGGCGAGCACGCCGACCGCGAGCTCGCGCCCCTCGACGTGACGCTCCAGCAGCACCCGGTCGTCGTAGGAGAACGCGGAGACGATCGCGAGCGGGAGCTCCTCGCGCGTGGCGCCGAAGCGCACCCCGAGCGAGGAACCGCCACGCGCGGGCTTGACCACGAGCGGCAGGCCCAGCCGCTCCTCGATCTCCGCGACCGCGTCGCCCGCGCCGAGCCCGCTGAATGCCGACTGGCTGAAGGAGACCCAGTCGGGCGTGGGGATCCCGGCGGCGCGCAGGTCCTGCTTGGTCGCGGGCTTGTCGAACGCGCGCTGGCAGGCGGCGACGCGCGGGCCCGTGTAGGGGATCTCCAAGAGCTCCAGCAGCGACTGCACCGTGCCGTCCTCGCCGTCCGCCCCGTGCATCGCGATGAAGGCGACCTCGGGGCGCAGCTCGCGCAGCCGGCGGACCAGATCCTCCCCCGCGTCGAGCCCGATCACCTCGTGCCCGAGCGCCTGGAGCGCGTCCTCGACTCGCGCGCCGGAGCGCAGCGAGACCTGCCGCTCGAGCGAGCGGCCGCCCTTGAGTACCGCGACCCTCATGGCGAGCGCTCTTGGTCGGGGCGGGGTGGCAGCGGCAGCACCTCGCCGCCGGGGCCGGACGGGGACTCGTGTTTCTCCTCGGGCGGCACGAGCGCGGAGTAAAGCTCGATCTGCTCGGCGATCACGTCGCCGATCCGGCGCACGCCCTCCTCGATCGTCTCCGCGTCGCAGCCGGAGAAGTTGAGGCGCATCGAGTTGGTGCCGCGCCCGTCGACGAAGGCCGCCGCGCCGGGGACAAAGGCGACGTGCTCGCGCAGCGCCCGGGCCAAGAGGTCGGTCGTGTCGATGTACTCGGGCAGCGTCGCCCAGAGGAACAGCCCGCCCTCGGGGCGCGACCAGCTCGCCGCGGGCGGGAAGTGGCGCTCGAGCGCGGACAGCATCGCGTCGCGGCGCTCGCGGTAGACCGCGCGCAGCGACTCGACGTACGCCCGCCAACGCCCCTCGGCGAAGTACTCGTGCACGAAGAACTGGCTGAGGGTCGAGGTGCAGAGGTCCGCGGCCTGCTTGCCAAGCACGAGCTTCGCCATCACCGGCGGCGGCGCGCAGATCCAGCCCAGGCGGATCCCCGGCGAGAGGATCTTCGAGAAGGTCCCGACGTACAGCACGTAGTCGCCGCCGTCGAGCTTGTAGAGCGGGTCGGTGGGCTCGCCCTCGTAGCGCAGGAGCCCATACGGGTTGTCCTCGACCACGAGCAGCTCGCGCTCGCGGGCGAGCTCGACCAGCCGCCGGCGGCGTTCGGCCGCGAGCGTCACGCCCGCGGGGTTCTGGAAGGAGGGCACCGAGTAGATGAACTTCGGGCGCCGGCCCTCGCGCTCGAGCCGCTCGAGCTCGGCCTCCAGCAGGTCGACCCGCATGCCGTGCTCGTCGACCGGGATCTGGATCGTGTCCGCCTGGTAGGAGCAGAAGACGGGCACGGCACCTGCGTAGGTGGGGGCCTCGGCGATCACCGGGTCGCCGGGGTCGAGCAGGGCCTTGGCGATCAGATCGAGCGCCTGCTGGCCGCCGGTCGTGACGATGATGTCGTCGGGGTCGGGCTCCATCCCCTCGGCCGCCATCACCTCGCGGATGCAGCGCTTGGTGTCGTCGAAGCCCTCGGTGGGCCCGTACTGCAGCGCCCGCGCCGCCGACTCCTGGGCGATGCGGGTCATCTGCGCGGCGAACGACTCCGGCGGGAAGGTCGAGGTGTCGGGTAGCCCGCCCGCGAGCGAGATCACGTCGGGGCGGGCGGTGATCTCCATCAGATCCCGCATTGCCGAGGAGCGCATCACCTTCGTGCGCGCCGCGAACAGGCCCGCGTAGCGCTCCAGATCGCGCGCGGTGGTGTGCGCGCGGCGGTGCCGCGGCTGACCGGTCTGGGCTTGCTTGGAGGCGGCGCGCTCGCGCTTCGGCCGCTCGCTCACGCGCCTAGTGTCGCGCAGATCCCCGCGCGCCGCATCAGTTTCGCGCCCCGCACGGACCGCCTCACGAACGCCCCGGAGGGGCGCGCTCCGTGAACCGGCGCCTACGCCGCGGTCGGGACGCCGCTCACCGACCAGGTGGAGGCGGCGCCGCGCACGCTGCCGTCCTCGCCCTGGAACTCCGCCAGCCCCTCGCGCAGCGCGGCCTCGATCACGGGCCGGATCTCCTCGATCCGATCGCCCCACAGCCGCAGCACCTCGGCCCCGGGGCCGATCGACATCACGTAGGCGACCGCCTGGTCGAGGTCGCGCCCGAAGGTGATCGGCTCGTCGCAGCGGTGCAGGGAGATCTCCTCGAACCCGGCGTAGCGCATCACGTCGGTGACCGTGTCCGCGTCCGCCATCGAGAAGGGGCCGGGGCCGCAGGTGGGCTCGTCGTACTCCTCGGGCTTGTCGATGAAGCCCTTGACGATCACCTCGGCGCGGTGCAGCCACTCGTTGTCGAGCTTGCGCCGCCAGACGACCATGTTCAGGCGCGCGCCCGGCTCGAGCGCCGAGCGCACGTTGCGCAGCGCCGCCACCGGGTTGGCGAAGAACATCGTCCCGCAGCGCGCGAACGCGTAGTCGAACCGCTCCTCGAACGGGTAGGTCTGCACGTCGGCGGCGAGGTAGCTCACGTTGCCCACGCCTTCGTGCTGCGCCTCCATGCGCGCGAGCTCGACCATGCGCTCGGCCACGTCCACGCCCAGCACCGAGCCCGCGGGCCCGACCAGCTCGGCGATGCGCATCGTCGTCTCGCCCAGCCCGCAGCCGATGTCGAGCACGCGCCCGCCCTCGGGCGGTGGGTAGTGCGCGAGCGCGGCCTCGCCGTGGGCGACGAGGGCGCCGGCGACGATGTCGCGGAAGTTGACCCAGACCTCGTAGAGCGGGCCGTTCCAGGCCTCCGCGGCCTCTTGGTTCTCGGGGGCGATCTCCGAGCTCATCGGCCCACCCTCCCACCTTCGCCGCGCCCGCGCAACCGATCCTGCTAGCCACGGGGGGTGGCTTCCTTCACCGAACTGCGCATCGCGGTCACCGCGGTGTTCGCCCTCAACGGGTTCATGTTCGGCTCGCTGTTCGCCCGCGCGCCCGCGATCAAGCAGGGGCTGGGCCTGAGCGAGGGCGGGCTGGGTGCGGCGCTTCTGTGCTCCTCGCTGGGCCTCGTGATCTCGCAGCCGCTCGCCGGGGCGGCCGCGTCGCGGTGGGGCAGCAGGCCGCTCGTCGCGGTGGGCGTCTGCCTCTACGGGGCGCTCCTGGTCGGTCCCGCGCTCGCGCCCTCGCTCCCGGCGCTGATCGGCGCCTTCCTCGCCTTCGGCTTCGGCGCGGGAGTGCTCGACGTCGCGATGAACGCCCAGGGCGTGCAGGCGGAGCGGCGGTACGACCGCCCGGTGTTCTCCTCGTTTCACGCCGCCTTCAGCTTCGGCGCGATGGCCGGGGCGGGCGCCGCGGCGTTGGCTGCCGCGGCGGATGTCGACCCCGCTCCGCACCTCGCCCTGGTCGGGGCCGCGGCGGTCCTGATCGGCCTCGCCGCGGCCACGCGCATGCTCCCGGCCCGCGTCGACGCCCGCCGTCACGGCCTCCGGTTCGCGCGGCCCAGCGGTCCGCTCATCGCCCTCGCCGCGATCGGCTTCGCCGCCCTGCTCGCCGAGGGCTCCGCCAGCGACTGGAGCGCGATCCTGCTCGCCGAGTGGCGCGGCGCCTCGGAGGGCGTGGCGGCGGGCGGCCTGGCCGCGTTCTCGGCGGCGATGGGCGCCGGGCGGCTCGCGGCCGATCCGATGCGCGAGCGTTTCGGCCCGCTCAGGCTGCTGCGTGCGGGCGCCCTGACCGGGCTCGCGGGGAGCCTTCTGGTCGTCCTGCCCCTGCCCGCAGCGGCGACGATCGCCGGCTTCGTCGTGATGGCGCTGGGGATCGCAGCGATCTTTCCCCTGGCGCTCGTGGCCGCCGCGAGCCGGCCGGGAGCCCGGCCCGCGCCCGCGATCGCGGCCGTATCTACGACCGGCTACGCGGGCCTGTTCGCGGGCCCCGCGCTGATCGGCGGCCTGGCGGAGCTCGCGAGCCTGCCCGCCGCCCTCTGCGCGAGCTCGCTCGCCTGCGCGGCGATCTTCGCGCTCGCGCGCGCCGGCCTGCGCTGACGCCACGCTTGGCCGCGCCGATTCTCTAGCCTCACGTCCCGCAGATGGAGCTTTGGATGGCAGGCTTTCAGGGGCTGGGCCTCGCGCTTGCCGCGGGCGTGCTGGCGGGCGCGGTCGCGCCCGCGGGGCAGGCGCGCTGGGTCCTGGGCGCGCTCGCCGCGGTGCTGGGCGCCTTCCTCTTCGGCGCCTCACTCACGCCGGAGGGCCACCCGGCGTGGCCCGGCTGGCTGGTAGGCGCGCCGGCCGCCCTCTTCGCCTTCGTGGCGATCTCGGACGTCGCCCGGGCGGCACGCGAGCGCGCGGGCGACGGGGCGCTGGGAGTCGCCCTCTACCTCGGCGCCGGCGCCCTGATCCTCGCCGGGCTTTCGCTCCTGCCGACGGCGCCGGTCTCGGTGCTCGCCCTGGTGGGCATCGTCTGGCTCTACTTCGGGCGCCGTCGCCGCGCCGGCGAGAAGTACGCCGGCCTGCGCTCGCTGAGGTAGCGGTGGGCGCCGCCCGCAAGCTCTGCCTGATCATGGTCGACGCGATGCGCGCCGACATGCTCCGGGCGGCCGTGGAGCAGGGCAAGGCGCCGCACTTCGCCGCGCTGCTCGAACGCGGAAGCGAGCGCGAGTGCGTCTCGGCCTTCCCCTCGGTGACGCCGGTCTGCTGCGCGGAGATCGCCACGGGGGTCGCGGCCGACCGGCACTGGATCAGCGGCATGAACTGGTACCACCGGGTCGAGCAGCGCTACGTCGAGTACGGCTCCTCGTTCGAGGCCACGCGCGCGTTCGGCCTCTTCCGCTCCACCTACGACGTCGTCTACAACCTCAACATGGGCCACCTCTCGCCGGAGGTGGAGACCGTCTTCGAGTCGCTCGCCGACGCCGGCCTGCGCAGCGCCTGTACCCCGTTTCTGATCTTCCGCGGCCGCACCCGCCACGACCTGGGGCTCGACGGGCTGCTGCGCGCGGGCGCGCTCGCCGCCGGCTTCAAGCACGCGGCCTGGGGCCCGGAGGAGTTCTTCTACGGCGAGCTCTTCAGCAGCCGGCCGGTGGACTGCAAGGCGACCCTCGCACGCCCGGGCACCCGCGACGAGTACTCGGCCTGCGCCGCTGCGGAGCTGGCGGGCGAGCCCGACTCCTACGACTTCATCCTGCTCAGCCTGCCGGACAACGACTTCCACGCCCACCGCTTCGGGCCCGACGCGATGGTCGGCTCGCTCGCCCACGCCGATCGCTGCTTCGGCCGCTTCGTGGAGGCGGCGGGCGGGATCGACGCCTTCCTCGAGCGCCACGCGGTGATCCTGATGGCCGACCACGCGCAGACCGAGGTCGAGCGTGAGGTGTCCTTCGGCGAGGAGCTCGCAAGCCGCTGGGAGGTCTTGGGCCCCTCCTGGGAGCGTCCGGAGCTGGCCGAGCTCGCCGTCTCGCCGACCTCGCGCGCCGCGAACCTGTACGTGCTGCCCCAGGCTCCGGACCGCGAGCGCCTGCACGCGGAGCTGCGCGACGAGCTCGCCTCACACGAGGCCTGCGAGCTGGTCGCCTGGCTAGAGCGGCCGGACGGCGCCCCGTGCCTGCGCGAGGGCGCGGGCTCGCCCGTCTACGAGGAGCCTGCCGCGCGGGCGGTCGTGCGCCGCGCTGACGGCGAGCTTCGCTTCAGGCACGCCGGGGGCGGGGAGGGGGACGAGCCGACCGGCTACGACCTGCGCGGGGCCGGCTGGCGGCTAGACGGCGACCCCGCCGTGCTCGGCCTCCCGGCCGCCGGGCGCGAGCTCGCGAGCGCCGAGTACCCGGACGGGCTCGCGCGCCTTTGGTCGGCGCTCACCGCCCCGCACGCGGGCGACGTGGTCGTCTCGCTCGCGCCGGGCTGGGAGTGCGTCGACTGGGGCGGCACCTCGCACCAGGGCGGCGGTAGCCACGGCTCGCTGCGCGCCGAGGACTCGCTGGTGCCGCTCGTCCTCTGCGGGCTCGAGCCCGAGGCGGAGCCGCGCCAGTGGCGGCTCACCGACGTGGCCGGGCTTGTGCGCTCCCACTTCGGGCTCGCGCCGGATGCGGCGGCCGCGGGCGAGCGCGCCGGCACGGGGGCGCGGACTTGAACGCCCGCGACGCCCGGGCGCTCGTCCGGCGGGTGGGCCGAGGCACGCGCAAGCCGGCGAACTGGGCGCAGCTCTTCAAGTTCGGGCTGGTGGGCGCCTCCGGCTACGTGGTCAACCTGCTCGTCTTCGCCCTGCTCACCCAGGCGCTCGACGTGCACCACATCCCCTCCGCGGTGGGCGCGTTCCTGGTCGCGGTCACGAACAACTTCACCTGGAACCGGCTGTGGACCTTCCGCGCCGAGGCGCCCGGCCGCCACCCGGCCCACCAGGGCGCGCGCTTTCTGATCGTCAGCGTGATCGGCCTCGGCGTGAACCTCGCCGTGCTCGAGCTGCTCGTCCGCGCCACCCCGCTCGCCGAGCTGCCGAGCCAGGCGGTCGCGGTCGCCGTGGCGATGCCGGTCAACTTCATCGGCAACAAGCTCTGGACATTCGCGGCGGCGGCGGAGGCGGATCGGCCGAGCGACGGCTGAGCCGCAGCTCGCACCCGAAATCCGCATAAGCACACGGATCGCCGCCTTGCGTCACGGCTGATCCGCGCCTGCGGGCAGGTCGCGGCCATCCGCGCGGTAAGTCTGTGTGCCGGGCCAATTGGCTGGACTTTGCGCATATCTCGCCCGCTGCACCTTCCTATTTGCGCAAAGAGTTGACAAATCCACCGCGATGTGAGATCCCTTCGTTTGCGATGGAGCGGAGGAGCGGTGCACTCGCGTCTCTCCGCGCGGCCAACCGCAAGCTGGTCGTGGACGCGCTGCGCGCCCGGGGGATCGCAAGCCGCGCCGAGCTCGCGCGGGCCACTGGGCTCTCGCGCTCGACGATCTCCACGATCGTCGGCGATCTCATCGAGGCGGGCCTGGCGGTCGAGCGCGAAGGGCCGGTCGACGGCGCCCCGGTGCAGGCGGGCCGCCCGCCGCTCATGGTTTCGCTGAACGCCCAGGCGGGGCTCGCGCTGGGGATCGACTTCGGCCATCGCCACCTGCGGGTGGCCGTTTCCGACCTCGCCCACACCGTCCTCGCCGAGACCTGGAGCGAGCTCGACGTGGATCACTCGGCCACCGAGGGACTCGATCTCGCGGCCAAGTTCGTCGACCAGGTGCTCGCCGAGGCCGGTGCCGAGCGCAACCGGGTGATCGGAGTGGTGATGGGCCTGCCGGCCCCGATAGACCGCACCACCGGCGCGGTCCAGGACGCCTCGATCCTGCCCGGCTGGGTGGGCGTGGACGCCGCCGCCGAGGCGAGCGCGCGCCTGGGCCTGCCGGTCGAGGTGGAGAACGACGCCAACCTCGGCGCGCTGGCGGAGCTCGTCTGGGGCGCGGGCAAGGGCCGCCGCGACGTCTTCTACATCAAGGTCGCGACCGGGATCGGCGGCGGCATCATCTCCGGCGGGCGCCTCCAGCGCGGGGTCGCAGGTACCGCGGGCGAGATCGGCCACACGCGGATCCTCCAGGAGGGGCCCGTCTGCCGCTGCGGCAACCGCGGCTGTCTGGAGACCGTCGCCTCCCTGCGCGCGATCGCGCGCGAGCTGAGCGAAAGCCGCGCGCAGGAGGTCTCCCCGCGCGAGGTCTTGGAGCTGGCCCAGGCCGGCGACGCGGCCGCGCAGCGGCTGATCGGCGACGCGGGCCGCTGGCTCGGGCTCGCCGTCGCCAACCTCTGCAACCTGCTCAACCCGGAGTGCGTGATCGTGGGCGGTGAGCTCAGCGCCGCCGGGGAGGTCCTGCTCGGGCCGCTGCGCGAGACCGTGAGGCGCAACGGCATCCCCAGCGCGGTCTCCGCGCTCGAGATCACCAGCGGCACCCTGGGCGAGCGCGCCGAGATGCTGGGCGCGCTCGCGCTCGTGTTGCGCGAGGCCGAGCGCTTCGAGGCGCCGGCCCTCGCGAGGGAGGCGGCCTAGCGATGCGCGCCCGGCGGACAACAGGCCGCCCGCCTCCACGGCCGCCCGACGCTTGGACAGAACGGGATCGGGGGAGAGAAAAAACGAAGGGAGAGAGAGAGGAGTGCGCGATGATTGATGAGCATCGCTTACGCATCCCCGTCCGGGCCCCCGCATTGGCGGCGGTCCTGGCGGTGTTGGTTGCGCTCGTCATCGGCGCCTGCGGCGACGACGACGAGGGCGACGGTGGCGAGGCCGCCCAGGAGGGCGGCGGCAAGATCGCCTTCCTGCTGCCCGAGTCGCAGACGACCCGGTACGAGTCGCAGGACCGGCCGCTGTTCGAGGCGAAGGTCGAGGAGCTCTGCCCCGACTGCGAGGTCCTCTACCAGAACGCCGACCAGGATCCGGCCAACCAGCAGCAGCAGGTCGAGGCGGCGGTGACCGAGGACGTCGACGTCCTGGTCCTCGACCCGGTCGACTCTGCCTCGGCGGGCGCGCTCGCCAACCGCGCCAAGCAGGCCGGCATCCCGGTGATCTCGTACGACCGCCTGATCCTCGACGGCGACCTCGACTACTACGTCTCCTTCGACAGCGTCGAGGTCGGCCGCCAGCAAGGCGAGGCGTTGGCGCAGAAGCTCGCCGACGACGGCAACCCGAAGGGCCCGATCATCAAGATCAACGGCGACCCCAAGGACAACAACGCCAAGCTCTTCAAGCAGGGCTCGAACGAGACCCTGGGCGAGGCGGGCGTCGAGGTCGCCAAGGAGTACGACACGCCCGACTGGCTGCCGGAGAACGCCCAGCGCGAGATGGAGCAGGCGATCACCGCGGTCGGCAAGGATCGGATCAAGGGCGTCTACGCGGCCAACGACGGCACGGCGGGCGGCGCGATCGCCGCGATGAAGGGCGCCGGGATGAACCCATCGCAGATCCCGGTCACCGGCCAGGACGCGGAGCTGGCGGCGATCCAGCGGATCATCGCGGGCGAGCAGTACATGACGGTCTACAAGCCGATCAAGGCACTGGCCGAGGCCGCTGCCCAGCTCGCGGTCGCGATCGCCACCGGCGAGGACGTCCCTGAGGACCTCGTAAACGGGGAGGAGGACAACGGGCAGGAGAAGGTGCCCACGGTCTTCCTCGAGACGATCCCTGTGACCAAGGACAACGTCCAGGACACGATCGTCGCCGACGGGTTCTGGAAGCCCGACGAGATCTGCACGCCTCGTTACCGCAAGGCGTGCCAGCAGGCGGGGATCGAGTAGGGACGAGAAGTGCTGACCCCAGGGCGCGAGGAGGTGAGACGGTGAGCGGCACGGCGGTCGAGCGACCCGGCGAGACCGTCGCCGCGCGCACGCCCCTCCTCGCGCTCGAGGGGTTCAGCAAGAGCTTCGGGCCGGTGGAGGCGCTGAAAGACGTCGACTTCACCGTGCACGAGGGCGAGGTCGTCGGCCTCGTCGGCGACAACGGCGCCGGCAAGTCGACGCTGATCAAGGCGATCGCCGGCGTGCAGCCGGCCGACCGCGGCGTCGCCTACTTCAAGGGCGAGCGCGTGGAGCTCTCATCGCCCCAGGCGGCAACCTCGCTGGGGATCGCGACCGTCTATCAGGACCTCGCGCTCTGCGAGAACCTGGACGTGGTCGCGAACCTCTTCCTCGGCAAGGAGGCGACCGGGAACGGCCTGCCCGTGCTCGAGGAGACGGAGATGGAGCGCAAGGCGCGCGAGCTGCTCGCCTCGCTCGGGGTGACGACGATCCGCAGCGTGCGCACCCTGGTCGAGAATCTCTCCGGCGGACAGCGCCAGGCGGTCGCGATCGCGCGCTCGCTGCTCGGCGAGCCGCAGCTGGTGATCCTGGACGAGCCCACCGCCGCGCTGGGCGTGGTGCAGACGCGCCAGATCCTCGAGCTGATCGAACGCCTGCGAGACCGCGGCCACGGCGTGATCGTGGTCTCCCACAACCTCGCCGACATCTTCCGCGTGGCGGACCGCATCACGGTCCTGCGCCTGGGCCGGGTCGCCGGCAACTTCCACGTCGAGCGCACCTCCCGCGAGGAGATCGTGTCCGCGATCACCGGCGCCGAGTTCGGCGAGCGCCCGACCGAGGAGCAGGAGCTTTGAGCACGCGCGACGCGACCGTCCCCGAGGCGCCCGTCCGCGAGCGTTTCTCGCTCGGCGTGTCCCTGCGCCGGGTGGCGCGCGGGGAGCTCGCCTCGGTGCGCGTGCTGCTCGGGATCGCGGTGATCTGGACGATCTTCCAGATCGCCAACGACCGCTTCCTCTCCGCGGTCAACCTCTCCAACCTCACCCTGCAGATCGCCGCGGTGGCGACGATCTCGATCGGGGTCGTGCTCGTGCTGCTTCTGGGGGAGATCGACCTGTCCGTCGGGGCGGTGAGCGGTCTTGCCGCCTCGGTCATGGCGGTGCTCAGCGTCAAGCACGGGCTTGCGCCCGAGCTCGCGATCGTGGCGGGGCTGCTCGTGGGCACCCTGATCGGGCTCTTCAACGGCTTCATGGTCACGACGTTCGGGATCCCCTCGTTCGTCGTCACGCTCGCCGGCCTGCTCGGCTGGCAGGGGGCGCAGCTCGCCGTGCTGGGCGACACGGGCTCGATCAACCTGCCGCCGAGCACGATCACGGACCTCACGGGAACGTTCTTCGACCCTGTGGTGGGTTGGATCCTGGGCCTCGCGGCGATCGCCGCCTACGCCGCCAGCGCGCTGCGGGCGCGCATGAAGCGGGTGCGGGCGGGCCTGGAAGCGGAGCCGCTCGTCACCGTGATCGTGCGCATCGCCCTGGTCGCGGGCGGGATCGTCGCGGCGGTGGCGATCCTCAACGCCGACCGCGGCGTGCCCCTCGCGGCGGTGATCGTGGTGACGCTGATGGTGCTGTTCACGTTCATCACCGAGCGCACCCGCTACGGCCGCCACATCTTCGCCGTGGGCGGAAACGAGGAGGCGGCCCGGCGCGCGGGCATCCGCATCAAGCGGATCAAGCTGAGCGTGTTCGCGCTGGCCTCGACGCTCGCGGCGGCGGGCGGGATCCTCGCCGCCTCGCGCCTGCTCTCGGTAAACCAGCAGTCGGGGTCGGGCGACGTGCTGCTGCTGGCGATCGCGGGGCCGGTGATCGCGGGCACGAGCCTCTTCGGCGGGCGCGGGTTCGTCTGGTCCGCCCTGCTGGGCGCGCTCGTGATCGGCTCGATCTCGAACGGCATGGACCTGCTCGGCCTCGCCTCGGACGTGAAGTTCATGATCACGGGCGCGGTGCTTCTGATCGCGGTGACCGTGGACGCGGCGACGCGCCTGCGCCGCGAGGCGACGCGCTAGCCGGCCGGAGCGCCCGCCGCTCGCTCGCGCTCCCTACTGGCGAGTAAGGTTCGGGCGCCGTGAGCGCGCGGAAGGGGAGTGAGGAGTTCGCCGCCTGGTCGGTGAACCTGCACGGGCACGAGGTGATCTATCGCACCGCCGGCTCGGGACCGGCGGTGGTGATCGTGCACGGCATGGTCAACTCCTCGCGCCACTGGCGCGATGTCGCCCTGCGGCTGGCCGAGAAGCACACGGTGATCGTCCCCGACCTGATCGGCCACGGCGATTCGGCCACCCCACGCGGCGACTACGCGCTCGGCGCCCACGCGGCGGTGATCCGCGACCTGCTCTCCGCGCTCGGCGTCGAGTCGGCCACGTTCGTCGGCCACTCCCTCGGCGGCGGGATCGCGATGGTCTTCTTCTGGCAGTTCCCGCACAAGGTCGAGCGGCTCGCGCTCGTCTCGAGCGGCGGGCTGGGCCCGGAGGTGAGCCCGCTGCTGCGCGGGGCGGCGCTGCCCGGCGCCTCGCTGCTTCTGCGCGCCGCCGCCCACCGCGGCGTGCTGCGCGCGCTCGACGCGACCTCGGCGACGCTGCGGACGCTGGGCTGGCGCAAGGCGGTCTACCTGAAGGCGGTGGCGCGGGCGCTGCGGCCGCTGCAGCCCGCCGGCGCGCGCGAGGCCTTCCTGCAGACCCTGCGCGCGGTGATCGACCGCCACGGCCAGAAGGTCTCGGCGCTCGATCGCCTCTACCTGCTGGGCCCGGTGCCGTGCCTGATCGTCTGGGGAGAGCGCGACCGCACGATCCCGCCCGAGCACGGGATCCGCGCGCACGAGCTCATCCCCAGCTCACGACTCGAGCTTCTGCCGCGCGCGGCCCACTTCCCCAATCTCGAGGACCCCGAGGGGCTCTCCGACGCGCTTCTGCGCTGGCTCGAGGAGACGGAGCCCTATCGCCTGAGCGAGGAGGAGTGGACCGAGATCATCAACTCGCGCACGGTGCGCGACCGGCACCTGCGCGCCGCCTGACGGGCCGCTGCCTGCGGGCCCGCCCGCTCTCCCTTAGGAGCGTTCGCGCAGCCGCTGCGCCTCGCGCTGGATCTCGTCCTCGGTGATCTCGTGGCGGAAGTAGACGTCCCAGGCCTGCGCCACGACCCCGATCCCCCAGCCCAGGATCACGAAGATCGGCCAGAAGAACCCGCCGTCGGACAGCGCCCAGATCGCGACGAGCCCCAGGTTCACCAACACGTACATGAAGAGGTGCGTGCGAAAGTCGCGCTTCTTGCGCAGGCGGCGCAGGGCGCGCTTGCGCAGCTCCTCTTCGCTCGCCCCCAGTCCCTCCATTGCGGTACTCCTACCACGTCGGCTGGTCGGAGCAGGCCTTGCCCGCGAGGCGGCGCCAGGCCCCTTGCGATGATCGGAGGCGATGCGCGCCCCTCGCTGGATCGCAGCCGCGCTCGCCGCGCTCGCGCTCGCACTGGCCGCGGCCGGGCCCGCGAGCGCCCAGGCGCCCCTGCCCCCGCGCGGGACGATCGAGACGCCGGCCGGCTACGAGCTGAGCGCGCGCCAGGCGGGGCGGATCGCGAACCAGGTCCCCGATGTCTTTTTCGTCTCCGAGAAGGAGGACCGGCTGCGGATGGTGGTGCAGGCCAAGCCGCCGCTCAAGTGGGAGGTCACCTACTACGACCCCGACGACGACGCGGTGGTCCAGGTTCACGTCGACGGGCGCACCGGCGAGGTGCTCGAGACGTGGACGGGCTACCAGGCCGCGTGGGGGATGGCGCGCGGCTACGAGGGCCAGTTCGGCCACGCGCTCAACGCGCCCTGGGTGTGGATCCCGCTCTGCGCGCTCTTCTTTGTCGTCCTCTTCGACTGGCGGCGCGCCCGCCGCTGGGCGCACCTCGACCTGCTCGTGCTGCTCGCCTTCGGCGCAAGCCACTACTTCTTCAACCTGGGCGAGATCGGGGTGTCGGTGCCGCTCGCCTACCCGCCGCTCCTCTACCTGCTGGCGCGCATGCTCTGGCTCGGCTTCCGCGGGGCGGGCGGGCTGAACCCGCGCGTGCCGACGATCGCGCTGCTTCTGCTCTGCCTTCTGCTGGCCGCCTTCCGGATCACGCTCAACGTGGTCGACTCGGGCGTGATCGACGTCGGGTACGCGGGCGTGATCGGCGCCGAGCGGATCACCCACGGCGAGGACGTGTGGGGTGATTTCGCCTTCCCCGCGGACAACCGTCGCGGCGACACCTACGGCCCGGCGAACTACCTCTTCTACGTCCCCTTCGAGCTCATCTGGCCCTGGAGCGGAGAGTGGGACGAGCTCCGCGCGGCGCACGGCGCGGCGATCTTCTTCGACCTGCTCACGGTCGCAGGCCTCTTCGCGCTCGGCTTGCGCCTGCGCCCCGGCTCGCGCGAGGCGGGCATCCGCACGGGCCTCATCCTCGCCTTCGCCTGGCTCGCCTACCCGTACACCGCGTTCGCCCTGCAGTCGAACTCGAACGACGCGCTCGTGGCGGCGCTGCTCGTCTGGGGGCTGGTGGCCTGGACTTCGCCGCTGGGACGGGGTGCCCTCGTGGCCGTCGCGGGCATGGTCAAGTTCGCACCGCTCGCCCTGGCCCCGCTCTACATCACAGGGAGTAGGGCGCTACGGCCTGCGGCGCGCGCCGCGCGCGGAGGAGGCGTGGGGGCGGCGCTGCGCCGCTTCCTGCGCGGCGGGCAGGCCCGCGCCGGGCTCGCCTTCGCGGTAATGACCGGCGCCCTGCTCGCCCTGCCGCTGCTCTCGGTGGGGCTCGAGACCTTCTGGGAGCGCACCGCCGCAAGCCAGCTCGAGCGCGAGAGCCCGTTCAGCATCTGGGGCCAGGTCGAAGGCCTCGAGTGGCTACAGAAGGCGGTGCTGGCCGCTGGCGGGCTGCTCGCCCTCGCCCTCGCGTTCGTGCCGCGCGAGCGCGGCTCAGCACGGGCGGCGGCGCTGGCGGCCGCGGTGATGATCGCCCTCGAGCTCGCGGTCGACCACTGGTTCTACCTCTACATCCCCTGGTTCTGCGGCCTCGTCTTCGCGGCCCTCGTCGGCGACGAAGAGGAACGGCGGAAGACGGGGTCGCCGGCGGGCGGTGTGGCGAGTCGCCCGACGCTGGCCGGGTACTGAGCGACCGGGCGATGAGTTCGCGCGACGCGCGCGGTCTCAGGACCTGCTCACACCCAGCGATCAGGAGGTCATCAAGTGCTGCTCGAGGGCAAGACCGCGGTCGTCTACGGCGCCGGCACGATCAGCGGGGCGGTGGCGGAGGCGTTCGCCCGCGAGCGCGCGCGGGTGTTCGTGGCGAGCCGTGGTGCCGAGAAGCTGAACGCGCTGGCCGAGCGCATCCGCGCGGCCGGCGGCCAGGTCGAGGCGGAGCAGCTGGACGCGCTCGACGAGCGGGCGGTGGACGAGCACGCCGAACGCGTGGTGGCCGAGGCGGGCGCGCTCGACATCTCCTTCAACGCGATCAACCACGACGACGTGCAGGGCAAGCCGATGTGGGAGATGGCGTTGGCTGATTTCGAGGCGCCGGTGATCACGGGCCTGCGCACGAACTTCATCACCTGGCGCGCCGCGACCCGGCAGATGATCCGGCAGGGCGGCGGCGTGATCATCAACTTCGGCGGCGAGGGCCCGCCGATGCGCAACTGGTACGTGGGCGGCCTGCAGGCCGGACTCGGCGTGATCGAGGCGATGCGCCGCCAGCTCGCCACCGAGGCAGGCAAGTACGGAGTGCGCGTGGTCACGATGCGCACCGGCGGCATTCCCGAGGGCATCCCAGACGACTTCGAAGGCAAGGGAGCGATCGAGCAGGCGATCGTCGGCGAGACCCTGCTCGGCCGGGCGGCCACCCTCGCCGACGTGGGCAACGTGGCCGCGTTCATCGCGTCCGACAAGGCGGCCTCGATGACCGCGGCGACGGTGAACGTGAGCTGTGGCTCGCTGATCGACTGAGCTAGGCGCCTCCGCGGCGCCTCGGGTATGCCTCAGCGCGGCAGGCGCTGCACGAGCCGCCACGCCGTGGGCAGGGTGAGCAACACGCCCACCCCGAGCAACGCGAGGGGCAGCGCGGTCTCGCCGGTAGCGTCACGCAGCAGGCCGGCGACGGCGGGCCCGATCGCCGCTACGACGTAGCCGACGCTGAAGGAGACCCCGGTCAGCGCCGCCGCCTGGGCGGGCGTGGGGGTGTGGTCGACCGGCAGAGCGAGCGCGAGCGCGAAGCCCGCGCCGACCCCGAAGCCCACGCCGAAGACCCACACCGCGGTGCCCCACCCGGTGGCGAGGCCGAGAGCGACAAGCGAGGCGCCGGTGAGCCCCTGCAGAGTGGCGAGCGCCAATCCTCGCGCGCGTGGGGTGCGGGCAAGCGCGGGGACGAGGAAGGCACCCGGCACCTGCGCACCGACGAACAGCGCGTAGAGCGCGACCGCGCTCGCCTCGCTGAAGCCGGTGTCCTCGAGCGTGGCCACGAGCCAGGCGAGCGGCACGTAGAAGGCGATCGAGTTCGCAGCGAAGACGATCGTCACCTGCAGCGTCAGGGCGCGGCTTGAACGCGCACGTGTCTCCGCGGCGGAGCCGGGGGAGTCCCGCAGCGAAAGCGTCGTGCGGCGGCCCAGCACCACCCAGGCGATCACGGCCGGAAGGGCGAGCACGCCCCAGACGGCGAGCCCGGCGTGCCAGCCGCTTCCGGTCAGCTCGCCGACCGGGACGGTGAGCGCCGCGCCCATGAGCGCTCCCACGTGGATGCCGACGGTGAAGAGCCCTGTGGGGAGCCCAGGTGAGCGCGCGAAGTAGGCCTTCACGATCGGCGGCGCGAGCGCCTGAGCGACCGCGATGCCGAGGCCTACCGTGAGCATCACGACCATGAACGCTGCGGGTCCGATCCCGAGCCCGCGCGCGGCGCTCGCGAGCCCGATCAGCACAAGGCTGCCGACGACGGTCCGCTCGGCACCGACCCGGCGGGCGATCGGGGCTGCAAGCCCGGCGAAGATCCCCATGCTGGCCACGGGCAGCGTGGTGAGCAGGCCGGCAGCAAACCCGCTCAGCCCAAGCTCGTCCCGAATGTCGTTGAGCTCAGCCGAGACCGACGAGATCGCAGGCCTCAGGTTGAGCGCCGCGAGAAACAGGGCTGCGAGCAGCAGCGCCGGAGAGACCCGGCGGGCTTCGGTCTCCTCCTCCACGGCGGCGCATTCTGCCTGGTGAGCGGCGGAGCTGGTCGGCTGGCGGCCGGGTGGAGGGATCGTGTATGTACAGGGGCAGCGAGGCGTGGCGTGAGCGCCGCGCGTGCGCCGAGGAGGAGGAGGAGGAGGAGGTGTCGGAATTGCAGTCTGGGTTTGAGTTCTTGGAAGCGCTAGAGCCGCCGCCGTCCCTGGCGGCGACCGGCAAGCACGAACCGGTGACGATCCGGGTCGGCGCGGTGCAGCAGCGGTGGCACCCCGACCCCGCCGAGCACGAGGAGGCTCTAGCAGCGGGCGCGCGGATCGCGGCCGAGCGCGGCGCGCAGCTGATCTGCATGCAGGAGCTCACGCTCAGCAAGTACTTCGCGCAGGAGCGCGGCGGGCCGGAGGCGGCGGGCGTCGAGCCCGAGGACCCCACCTCCGGGCGCACCTTCCGCTTCGCCCAGCGCCTTGCGCGCGAGACCGGCGCGCACGTCCACGCCTCGCTCTTCGAGCGCACCGACGACCTAAACGACGGCCGCGGCTACAACACCGCGATCGTGGTCTCGCCCCAGGGCGAGCTCGTGAGCCGCACCCGCAAGCTCCACATCCCGATCACCGCCGGCTACCACGAGGACAAGTACTTCGCCCCCGGCCCCATCGACGACCCCTACCCCACGCTCGCGATCGGCCCAGCGAAGCTCGGCTTCCCCACCTGCTGGGACCAGTGGTTCCCCGAGCTCGCGCGCGCCTACGCACTCGAGGGAGCGGACGCCCTCGTCTACCCCACCGCGATCGGCTCGGAGCCCGACCACCCCGACTTCGACACCGAGCCCCTCTGGGAGAAGGTCATGATCGGCCACGGCATCGCCAACGGCCTCTTCGTGATCGCCGTCAACCGCATCGGCACCGAGGACGGCCTCACCTTCTACGGCTCCTCCTTCATCAGCGACCCCTACGGCCGCAAGCTCGTCCAGGCCGGCCGTGACAAGCCCGCCGTCCTTATTGCCGAGCTTGACCTTTCCCAGCGCCGCGACTGGCTTGAGCTCTTCCCGTTCATGACCACCCGCAGGCCGGAGATCTACGCGCGACTGGTGGAGGCGGACCGGTGAGCGCCGGAGGGGGTGGCGACGTGAGGCGACTTATACGGCGTGCCGGCGACCGGCAAGCGGGTGAGCGTCGAGGGCGTCGACCGGCTGCGCTTCGAGGACGGCCAGATCGTCGAGTGGAATCTACTTCGAGGATGCGCTGGGCATGTTCGCGCAGCTGTGGCTTGAGCCGCCGGTGCCGGCTGAGGTGGCGGGGCCGGTGCGGGCGGTTAGGAGTCCAGTCCGCTACAGCTGCGGCATTTCGTGAGCTGCGGCCAGCGTGCGCGGGCGGCTTGCTCGGAAGCGGCGGCGTAGTAACCGCCGTTGACGCGACGGCTCTTGATCACCGTCTTGATGAAGTAGCTCTCCTTCACCCACGCACACTGGGCGGGGTTGAGATGCAGCTTCGCCGGCTGCGCGACATTGGTGATCACGACGGGTTCGTTCGCCAGCACCGTTGCCCGGAAGGCCTCGAGGCTGGTCAGCTCCTCGACTGCTCCGTAGCTTGTTGCCCTGGGCGCCGGCTGAAGGTCGCGCCTGCGGGGCAAGTCGGCGGGCTTCTGGGGGCTTGCCGGACGGCCTCGCACATAGCGGGCGAGCCGCGACTCGTGGTCCTTAAGCCACTCTGCCCTCCGGTCGGATGACATTGCGGCGAACCAGCTCATCTCGGGCCAGCTGAGCGATGCGGGCGTGGCGCGGATACAGAACGGTACGTCCCATCCCACCGTGTGGTCGATCGCGACGTGAAGGCCGAGGCGGACCACTCGACCGTCACGCGGGTGGTAGGGCCTATCGGGAAACGTGCGCCCCAGGATCGGGTCCAGGGCGTCTATCGCCGGCTTCCAGAGGTTGACCCACGCCCGCCGGGGGTCGACGCGGAAGGAGATCTGCAGCGCGACTGGCCCAGGAGGAAGCGGCTTGGCGTCGATGACCGCTGCCTTCACCTGCTCCTTCCACGCCCGGCTCACCGTCGAGCCAGTCGTCCGACCGGTCCACTCCTGCCAGCCATGCTCCGGGCTCGTCGCCTCCGCGGGTTCGATGCGAAGGTACGAGGCGCCGCCCGGCCGTTTCGTCGCCCAGACCGAGACGAACCGGTGGGGACCGAGTCGGCGGACTACCGGCTCCAGAAAGTTGTCGAGGTCGTTCTCGTGCAGAGGATCGACGCCCGCGGCCAGGCCGACGTCGAGTCGAAGCGCGAGCGGCCCCTCAAGTTCCGCAAGCCGTCCAGAGGCGATGGACTCCACGTGATCGAGGTACCGGCCCAGCTCGATCTGCGAGCGCGCGCTCGCCGCATCCCAGCTCGCCTTCCGGGGTGGTAGCCCGATCGGAAGAGCCTCGCTGCTTGGCAGTTCGTAGTGAGGCGGAGGGGAAGGCATCAAGGGAGATGGTGTGTTGTACAGAAGAGATCTGACCGCGGGCTACTTCGGCTACCTCATCGGGATCGCGTTCCTGATCAGCTACATCGTCACCAACCTGGCGTCGGTCAGGTGGGCGCGCGCAAGTCGGGCGACTTCAACCCGGTCCGCCAGGGCCTCTTCGGCCTGCTCGGCGCGGCGATCCTCCTCTATCCGCTGTGGAAGAACCTGAGCCCCTGGCCCGAGGGCACATACGGCGTGCTGCCGTTCGTCTATCTGGGGTGGATCGCCCTCGGCGTGGGGTTCCTCCTCTGGACGCGCGCCCGCCGTCCCGACGCGCTCGGGACGGTCGGAAGCGCGTTGGCCGCTGTCGAAGAAGAGGCGCCGCCCACCACGCAGGTGCCGGCGCACGGCGACAGCGCCAAAGTCCAGACCGGCGGGCCCGGCCTAAACCTCTCGCCAGCCAGCCCTAACCCACGAAGGCCGAGCCACCCGATCCCCCTCGGGTGGCTCGGTCGTTTGGGGGACGATCTGCGTGTCGGCGAACGGGCGGCACCCGTTCTGCGGCTTGTGAAATGGCATGCGCTCACCCGTGATGCAAGACCGGGTTCGGTGTTGCCTACGTGGGCGCTCGTCGGGAGGGCGTCCAAAGGCCAAGGGCTAGCCAGGCCTCCGAGTCACCGTCCAGCGCGTAGAGGCCGGACGCGGCCGCCAAGCGTTGCAACCAGGGCCGCAGCCGGGGCCGGAGTCTCAATTAGGGCTTTCCGTGCAAGGGCTTGATCGCGTCCCACGGCACGTCCATCGGCGCCGGGCCTTCGATGGGCAAGCTGCTTCGTTGCCGTTGATCCATGAGTGACCTAGGGTCGGCCTCCACCTAGTTGATCCGCGATGTGCTGTGCAACCTGCGCCTCCGGCGTGGGGAGGTGCCAAATGCCAACTGCATCGAGCCCCTCGCGAAGGGGCGAGTTGCGAACGCATCGTCCGGGAGGATCCATGCTGGAGAGAACCAGGGGTGGAAACAAGACGTACGTCCATTTGCTCTCCACGCGGGCAGTGCCGTGGTCAGCGACTAAGCAGTGTTCGCGTACTACACCAAAGCTAGTTCCCGCCCAGAACACGAACTGCGCGAGTAGGAAGACCGTTGCAAGAACCAATCCGATCACACCGGCAATCGCGCGCGTCATTGGAGCCCTCCGTCCGTAGCCGTCATCGCACCTAGGTCTGGCCCGGAACGTCCGACCTGACAATCGGGCGCGGCCGTCCATTGCCTAGTCGGCGTTCAAATGTGCGTGCACGCTCAGCCAGAAGCTGGTGCGTACCGACGTAGTATCGTTCCGCGCGTGCGAGCGCTCGTTGCACCTACCGATTACGGTTGGTACCGCTTTCTGCAGGCTCGTCCTGAGCTGCGGGAGGTGAACTTCTGGCGCCCCAGCCAGAGGGCGGTGAGAGCGATCGCGCCTGGTGAGCTCTTCTTTTTCAAGCTCAAGGCGCCTTACAACGCGATCGCCGGATTCGGCATTTTCACGCGCGCTGCGGTCCTGCCGTCTGGGAAGCCTGGGACGTATTCGGACCAGCAAACGGCACGGCGGACGTGGCGGAGCTGATCCAGCGCTTGGCCAAGCTCTCGAACGCACAGACGGCCAGCGTGGATACGTGGATCAGCTGCTTGGCAATCAACGAGCCGGTCTTCTTCCCGCCTGACGAATGGGTGGAGCCGCCGGCGGATTGGCATCCGCAGATCGTGTCCGCGAAGACCTACGACCTGACCAGTGGTGAGGGAAAGCGGCTCTATGAGCGCTGCTTAGAGCGCGCTCAGTCGCTTAGCAGTGGCGAGAGCGCCAGCGACCTGGAAGAGCGCTATGGGCCGGCGCGTCTCGTCAAGCCACGTCTCGGGCAGGCGACGTTCCGCATCGCTGTCTTGGACGCGTACGGCAAGCGCTGCGCGGTGACCGGTGAGCGTTCCTTGCCGGTTATCGAGGCGTCACACATTCGCCCGTACGCCGCAGGCGGCGAGCACACCGTCAACAACGGCCTACCGCTCCGCCGCGATGTTCATCGCCTCTTCGATTTGGGGTTCGTGAGCGTGCGGCCTGACTACCGATTCGTGGTCAGCCCGGCGTTGCGCGACCAGTACTCCAACGGCCGGGCCTATTACCAGCTCGACGGCCGAGAGATCCATGAGCCGCTCAAGCCGTCTGACCGCCCAGACCCCGAGGTGCTTGAGTGGCATTACGAAGAGGTGTTCCGGCGGTGAGGTTTAGGAAGCATCCCGATGCACTTGGCGGGGCGCGACGTCGTCGGTCGGGGTTGTGGGTCGCGTGCGCCCCATCGATCGACAGACGCATCCCTGGCCCCATCTATTGCAGCCGTGGCGGCCACGGCGATGGATACGCTCTGGCGATGCGCGATCAAGTTTCCGACTGGGTGTCGTGAACGCGAGCGAGTTCTTCGAGTTCCTGGAGGGGTTGCATGGCAGCCGCGTCGCCGGCGCGGGTGAAGGCATCTCTCGTAGCTGTCTGCTGAACGGAATCGAGTACGCCCTCGCCGAGGATGGTGACGAACGTCGCCTTCGATCGGTTTGGAAGGCCCGACACCGCGGAGGCGTGACACCCCTGATACTGATCAGCGAAGGCGATGCCGGTCTGCGCGTGCTCGGGCCCAGCGGCGATGGAGCCCTTCGAACCGTGAACGCGGATCGCCTGGCTGAGCTGGTCCGACGAACCACCGAGATGGCGCAGCTGGAAGCGCAACGCTTCTTTGCTGCCGAGATCGAACGCATGGACTCCGAGCGAATCGCCGGCGTGGTGGTTCGCGGTCTCGGAACGGAGCACCTTCTTGCAACACGTTTGCCGCGGTCGCCCCGCTGGCGAGACATGAGCGAGATTGTCAAACGGGTCACCGCGAATGAATGGCGCGACGTCCTGAAGGGACTCGGTTACCACCTTGAGCGCCTACCGGACCGGGGTTGGCTCGCTAGACACGACGGTCGGGCGGTGCTGGTGGTTCACCCAAAGGACTCGCCGAGCGAGTTTGCGCGTCTGGACCGGGATGCACGGCTCCCGGAAGGTGCGCTCCTGACGGCGTGCGACCGTCACGGCGCGCCCTTCGGGTTGATGACCGCGGGTTCGCGGATGCGACTCCTGCGACGCGATGATGATGAGGGTGGGCGAGCGACTCGGTTCCTCGAGCTCGATGCGGACCTGCTCGATCCCGATCGCCGTCCGCTGCTGGGGCTTTTGTCTCCGCGTTACCTCGCTGAGGGTGAACTCGCCAGCTTGATTCAGGAGGGACGCGATTACGGAAGCGACTTGCGTCTCCGCCTGGATCGGGCTCTTCGGCAGCATGTTCTGCCAATTCTCGCGCGCGAACTCGGACGCTGGGCATCGGACCGCGGATTGGATCTGGCCGACGATGCGGTTCGCAGCAAGCTGGAGGCTGCTGCGCTGACGTTTGTTTTCCGCGTGCTGTTCCTGCTCTATGCAGAGAGCGCCGGGCATCTGCCGATGGCGAACCACACGTACCGGCAGCGCAGCATGACCAGGATCGCGCAACGCGCGGCCGAGGAGTTGGGGGCCGCGGACTCCCGTTCCACCTCGCTTTGGGACGACATTCAGAGCCTGGTGAAGGCAATGCGGAACGGTCAGCGCGCGTGGGGCGTGCCGGCGTACAACGGAGCCCTGTTCGCGGCCGACGGGTTTGAAGGGGCCGAGTTGCTTGAGGGAGCCGTGATCACCGATGAGCCGCTCGGTAGGGCGCTTGTTGCATTTGCTCGTCAGACCGGTCCGGATGGTGAGGACGTAGGCATCGACTTCTCAGGCCTCGAAATCGGGCATCTCGGTCACATCTACGAGGGCCTGCTGTCACTGAGGCTCGCTGTAGCCGACCAAGACTTCGATTACGACGAGCGGGAAGATCGCTACGTCCCGGACGACGGGGACGGCAGGGTCGACGTACGCGCAGGCGAGCTTTTCTGGCAGACCAATGAAGGGGGTCGCAAGGGAGGAGGCGTCTATTACACACGCTCCGAGCTGGTTCGACACCTCGTGCGTGGTGCGGTGCGTCCGGCATTCGAGGAGCACTTGGACCAAGTCCGCGAGCTTGCGGACCGAGATCCGAAAGCGGCTGCCGAAAAGCTCTTTGACTTCTACGTACTGGACCCAGCCTGTGGTTCAGCTCACTTCCTGGTCGCCGTGACGGAAGAGCTCGCCGACCAGATCGCAGTGCTCCTCGGTGAGGTCTCGCTGCCGGCGGTACGGGACGAACTTGAGGCGCTCCGCTCTAGCGCTCGCTCAGCGCTTGTCGCAGAAATCGACGACGCAGCTTTGCTGAAACGGCTTGTGCTGAAGCGCTGCGTTTTCGGCGTCGATGCATCGCCGATGGGGGCGGAGATCGCGAAGGTCTCCCTCTGGCTTGCAACATTCGTTCCGGGCCTCTCACTCGCTTACCTTGATCACAACATCCAGATCGGAAATTCCCTGATCGGCGTTGCACGGCCCGAGGTGGTCGAGCGCAAGATCGAAGGCGGCGGGGAAAATGCTGAACCGCTCTTCGGAGACCCGATCGTGGATGCGGTGAATGCAGCGGCCGACCAGGCGGCGAAATTGCGTGCTATCTCGGATCGAACCCCTGAGGAGGTTCAGGCGAGCGCCCAGGCCGCCAAGCGCATCAGTGAGATCTCGGAAGGCGCTCGGCGGGCGCTCGACCTTTGGACTGCGGAGCCCTTGGGTTTGCCGGGCGCTCGTGCCGAACTCAACGAGCGAGGCGAGCAGATAGTCGCTGGCGAGCCATCCCTGCTGGCGGAAAAAGCTTCGGAGCTCGTCAAGGAGCATGGAGCATTCCATTGGCCGCTCGAGTTCCCTGAGGCATTCGCACGAGAACGTCCGGGCTTTGATGTGGTCGTGGGCAATCCTCCGTGGGATGAGGTGGATGTGGAGGAGCTCGCCTTCTACGCGCGGTATCGGCCCGGATTACGAGCGATGTCAGCTGACCCCCGCGTGGAAGCCCTCGCTCGACTCAAGGAAGAAAGGCCGGAGCTGGAAAAACTCCTTGAGCGGGAGCGATCGGAGCGGGAAACCCTGCGCAAGTACCTAGGGCCGGACGCTGGCTATCGGAAGGGAGCGGGTGATCCGGACCTCTACAAGTTCTTCTGTCAACGCTATCGCGACTTGCTGCGTGACGGGGGACGGTTAGGAGTAGTACTCCCTCGATCGGCGTTTGTGGCTAAGGGTTCGAGCGACTTTCGCGATTGGCTGTTCACTGAAACGGCTCCACAGCGCATTGACTTCTTGCTGAATAACCGCAACTGGGCATTCGACAGTAATTCCCGGGGCACAGTGGCGCTGTTGGCAGCAGTTCGGCGCGCCCCGATACCAGATGAACCAATCGTGGCTGCGGGCGTTGCATCGTCAGCCCGAGAGTTCGCGGTCCAGATCACAGGTCCTGGCATACGGATCGCCCGCACGGCTCTCGGTCCGAATCGGGAGATTCCCCTTCTTCCGAGTCAGGCGCACGCAGATCTGCTCGCAAAGCTCCGCGAAGGCATCCCGTTTCCGTATGGCACTGGACGGTGGAGATGCTTTCCGGTCGCAGAGTTCCATGAAACACATGACAGGCGGCTCTGGGAGGGTGCTGAGGAAGGATGGCCCCTCTGGAAGGGAGAGAGTTTCGACATCTTCGATCCACATGGAACTGAAGCACGCGTGTGCCCGTCCACCCAGGAGGCGATGCGCAAAGCTCTGAAGCCTCGCCCCGGAGCGGGATCGCTACTGGCTGGCGAGATCCATCCTCAGAAGCGGCGAGAAGCGGTGGTTCGCGCCGTCGGGCGGGCGCGAGTCGCTTTCCGTGATGTAACGAATCGGACCAACTCCCGGACGGTCATCGCCTGTCTGGTGCCACCCTGTCACTTCCTCACAAACAAGGCACCGTACCTTGCATTCATCGAGGATGATTGGCGAGCGGAAGCAGCGTGCTTGGCGTTGATGAATAGCATCCCGTTCGACTGGCAAGCGCGACGGGTCGTCGAGACCAACCTCAACTTCTTCATTCTTGAGGGGCTCTGCCTTCCGGAGCTCAACGACGAAACCTACGAGACGCTCGCCGATGCCGCCGCCCGTCTCTCGTGCCTCGACGAGCGCTTCGCCGAGTTTGCGGCCATGGCTGGCGTCGACTGTGGGCCGCTCGATGACGCCGAGCGCATGCGCCTGCGCGCAGAGATCGATGCGCGGGTTGCGGTTGCGTGGGGCCTCACGCCCGATGAACTTGAGCTGGTCTTCTCGGATTTCACGCGCGACGCGGTGCCCGACTACTACCGTGACGCGGTCAGGAAGAGGTTTTCAGAGCTGACCTGAGTGTCGCGGTGCCGCTCCCGTACATACTCGACAACCGCAGTGATGACACGCGCCACGCCAGGGGCTTGCGGGCGCTGATTGAGCACCATCCGGCTGATCCATTAGCCGTTGCGACCGGCTACGTGAACCTGGAGGGGTTGAGCATCCTCGCGGAGCTGTCTGAGGGGCGGCCCACGCGTCTTCTGCTCGGCGCCCAACCTGATCCCGGTCTTGGCGCGCCGCCGCCGCCACGCGATCTCTTCGAGTCCCAGCTGCGCAGCCTGGGCGGGGAGCGGGACTTCTCGCGATTCCCTCCTTCGAGAGCGAAGGAGCGCCTAGAAGCCATCGAGTCATGGCTGCGGCGGCCCGAAGTCGAGGTGCGTCGCTACACCCATAGCTTTCTGCACGGCAAGGCCTACTTGATAGGCACCGTGGATGTGGCCCGAGCGGCGTTGGTGACGTCGGCCAACCTGACGGGCGCAGGTCTGCACCGAAACATGGAGCTCGGTCTGACTTCGTATGGGCCGCCGGCGGCCTCCGAAGCCATTGAGTGGTTCGAGGCGCTTTGGGCGGAGGCGGTTCCGTTTGAGGATGAACTTCGGGAGCTTCTCTTTCCGTCCCATCTCGAGGTGGACCCATACGACGTCTACCTACGTGCGCTGCTCGAACTACACGGTCCCCTCGAGGAGGATCGGACGCGACCGACACAGCCCAGCGGCGTCCGACTTGCCGACTTCCAGCGCGACGGCTATGAGCGAGCTCGCGCCATCGCCAAGGCTCATGGCGGCGTGATCTTCGCGGACGGAGTCGGAACGGGAAAGACGGAGATCGGCTTGGCGTTCATCGAAGAGCGGATCAAGGAAGACGGGGTGTATGCCCTCGTCGTCTGCCCGGCCCAGCTCAAGATGCGCTGGCAGGAGCGAATCACCCAGGCCAAGCTCTCGGCTCAGGTGGTCTCATTCAACGAGCTCGCGGCGGATGAGCAGCTCGCCCCGGCCGGTAGACAGACGCGGCGCGTGCTATCGGTCGACCGGGACTACTACAGGCTGGTGGTCGTCGACGAAGCGCACGCGCTGCGAAATCACGACACCACTTGGTATCGGGCAATGGAGCGGCTCCTCGGTGGCACCGAGAAACAAGTGGTCCTGCTCACAGCAACGCCGATCAATAACGGCCTCTGGGATCTCTACAACCTTGTGATGCTGTTCGCTCGGCATGACAGGGGTCTCGCAAGGGCAGGGATTGACTCGATCCGGGAGCTGTTTCTTGCGGCGGGAGCGAACGAACGCGATCCGGAAAACCTTGCACCCGAGATCCTTTACCCGATCGCTGACGCCGTCAGCGTCAGACGCGATCGAGCCTTCATTGCGCGCTCGTACCCTGACGCGACCTTTCCCGACGGCACCCCGGTGCGATTTCCGGAGCCCAAGCTAGTCACCGAGCGCTACGACATCGACGGCGCCCACCCGGGCCTCCTTCGGGCGGTGGTCGACGGCATCGACCGCCTCACGATGGCGCGCTATCGACCGAGTGCCTACACGCTGGCCGGCGAGGAGAGGCCCGTGGAGGCCCAGCTCGGTGGGCTCTTGCGCTCAGGGCTGCTCAAGCGCTTCGAGTCGTGTTGGCAGGCGTGTCTCGAAACGGTCGAAAAGATGATCGCCGCCCATGATGCGTTCCTTCTCGGCTGGGAGCGAGGGTACGTTCTCACGGGCGACACATTGCGTGACGCGGCCGCTGCCGAGGAGGAGGATTCAGGGCTTGCATCCTGGATCGAGGCAGCGTTGGAAAGTGGAGGTGCCGAATCGCAGCCCCGGACGGGTTTTCGTCCTGAGTATGAGGATGCCGTCCGCGCCGACCGCGAGATTCTGGTTGGGATCCGGGAGCGTCTCAAAGGCCTCGATGCTCGGTCGGATCCCAAGCTCGCTCGCCTGGTTGAGATCCTTGAATCGTCTCCCGCTCGCAAGGTTGCGGTCTTCGCCACGTACGGGGCCACAGTCAAATACCTTGATGAGCACCTTCCTGAGACGGTCGGTGGTCGTGACCGCGTAACGGTCATAGGCAACGAGACGACGCCCGACCAGCGGCTTGAATCTCTCGCTCGCTTTTGCCCAAACACGGTGGTGCGTGACGGTTACGAGCCACCAGATGGAGAAGTCGACCTCCTGCTTTCAACGGACGTTCTGAGCGAGGGGCAGAACCTGCAACAGGCTCAGGCCGTGGTCTCCTACGACATGCCTTGGAACCCACAAAGGGTGGTGCAGCGAAACGGCCGGGTGATCCGCCTGAAGAGCGAGCACCAGGAGGTGTTCCTGACGACGATGCTGCCCGAGCCCGGCGAGCTGGAAGAGCTGCTCGGTCTTGAAGAGCGCATCCGCGCGAAGATCAAGGCCGCCAGCCTATATGGGATGGAGTCGGGCGTGATCGACGGTTTTGACGAGACCGAGCCGGACATGGAGCTGCGCAACTTCGCGGAGCGTCTTGAGGCTGGAGACGAAACGCTGCTTGACGAGGCCGAAGAGGATTCGGGCGCTTTCATCGGAGAGGAGCTGCGCCGGCTAATCGACCGTGCTGCCGAGGAGGGCGACGTCAGGAGGGTTCTCGCTCTTCCTTGGGGAGTAGGGGCGGCCTTTCGCCAGGTACCGGGTGGCCGCTCTGTCGGGCCGCCGGGAGTGTTCTTTGCGACGCGCACGCGGCCTATGGGCGGCGCAGAGGACGGGTTTCGGTACTGGCGTCACGTGCCGTTCGCGTCGGAGGGAGACGGATACGGAGATCCCGTGACGCGAGATCTAGACATCTTGCGAGTGATCGATCCTACAGGCGCCGAACCTGCAGAGTCGCTCGACGGCGTGGATCTCGAAGCGGCTTGGCAAATAGCTGCGGAGAGCATCGTCCGGGCTCACAATATGAAGAGCGATCTACGGCGTGAGCAGGAACGCGTCGGACCACGGCAGCGATGGGCCCTGAATCTCCTCAGGAATCCGGCGGTTGCACTCCCCGACATGGCTCGCGCGGAAAGAGCGATGGCCGCCCTGTCGGTCGAACGCGGGACAACTATCCGCCGTGCGATTGGGGAAATCATGGAGTCTCAGCGTGCAGGAGAGATTACGCTCAACGAGGCGGCAGCGGCTCTTCTCGATTTGGTTGACGCGTTCGGCTTGCAGCCGGTGTCCACGCTGCCCCCGGTCGAGCCAATTTCCGAGCAGGACCTCGGCGTTGTGTGCTGGATGGTGGTGCTGCCTTGATTCCTGCGTGGTGATAACCGGTCCGCAGCGCCGTTCCACCGTGAAGGTCACGTCCGCAGTTCTATTGCCCTTTGGCGAAGCACGCCGACCCAGGGAGCGGAAACCCGTGCAGCCACCTGACTTTCTTATAGTCCAGCGCGTATAGCCTGAACGGCAACGAGTTCCTGATGTTTCCAGCCAGGTCTCAATTTGTCGACCGCCTGTGCTTTGCGAGTACGGTTCGTGAGCAACGTGACGACTCGCGGCGCGTCACGGTTCGTCGCCAGGCGCACTCGGCACCACATATCACTATTAAGGCCAAGAGCAGCTCTGCCAATGTCAAGACCCAGTGCGCCGGAATAAAACTTCGCCTCAATGCCGAGACGAACTCTGCTTCCAGGCACATAGCCGGGCGGCGGAACCTGCCGATGACCGGGTGGATCTAGGACGGATACGTCCAGCTCATGAGCTACACCACTCCGCCCGCGAACTCGCAACCCGGCGTGGATCTCAAGACCCGTCGCGGCCTCGCCGTAAGTATATCGGGAAGGGCTGAGAGCCGGAGCGCCCGGTAGAACAATCTCATTATTCTGGCCGAGTTGGCGGAGTGTGACCGGCTGCATCGTGTGCTGCTCTACGGCCTCAAGGGTCAAGATCCAGCAATACGCCTCATACGCTTTAGCTGCCGATGAGCCCGTGTAAGTAGCCTGCAGGCGCCTTGCTGCTCTGCGAATGCGGCGTTCAAGTTCAAGAAGCGTTACTCGTGACATCGGCGTCGATTGAGATCATTCTTAGCTCCTTACCCCTCTGTCGCCACTCGGGTTAGATCGGTGACGAGCTCAGTCCACTCGTTTAGCAACTCTGCGATCGCGTCAAGGTCTGGAGCGGGTATGTGTATCTCGCGCTCCGGCGGGAGTAAGTCGGCCTCTGGGCGATGCGTTTCGTAGGACCCTGCATGTCGGGCTGTGGTTATGACGAGTCCGTTCGCGTGTGGAAATGTCTCAGCAAGAACGCGAGGCAGATGCAGCTGAAGGCGGAGCGCGTCGAGCAACATCAGATCGATGATCTGAGCAGCGGTGAGAAGTCTCTGTGCAGGACTCGTTTCGCCGCCGAGGGTTTCTTTGTCGGCTCCGAAGACAAGATCGTCATCTAGCGTTGGGGCGATCATGACGCGCTCGATCGCGCGCGCTACGTCGGTGCAATTGGCTCGGTACAGCTCCTCCCGGAGGGTGTCGAGGAGAATCCAAGCGTCAGTCGAGGGAATAGCCATTCAGGAACGGTCTGGGTAGATGCAGCCTAACGATTTCGTTAGTACCGGTATACCAAGGTAGTCCCGCGGCAGCTACTTGGGGGTCAAATCAAGACGAAGAGTCTGAGCGATGTGTGAGCGTTGCTCCTCGGGTACTTGCTCCGCCAGCACCTTGAGCAGATCCTCCTGCCGTGCTTGGCCGAGCACGCTTCGGTACAGCATCAGCGACCGCTGTAGCTCGAGCGCACGAATGCGGTCCCGGCTCAGCGGCAGTGCCGGCACGTGCCGCTCGATGCGCGCCTCCTCCCCGTCGCCGTCGTTCCAGCAGTAGAGCCAGT
>Ga0310838_1000442_pt1 | contig 36603 bp, 53 predicted proteins | sample SM_ome_6_FD_202241 | JGI IMG/M metagenome (GOLD analysis project Ga0310838, IMG submission 202241) | Sorghum-adapted microbial communities enriched on stacked mutant (SM) sorghum from Joint BioEnergy Institute, Emeryville, California... ...
CACGGAAGCAAAATCCAAACGGAATCAGTCTGCCGTTTTTCGTCAACTCCAGCAATGGATTGCGAGTTTGCCCAATTATATCAAGGCTTTGTTCGGAAAATTAAGCTGCGAAAGTTGAGTTATTAACGAAATTAAAAATGACCCTGAAAATATCGTGGACAACATCAAAAGAAGTTTGAAAAACAAAAAAGACAGTACCTCACCATAAAACGGTTTGGTATTGCCTTTTTTGTTTGGATAACCCCAGGGGCAAAGGATTCTAAACGCATGAATAGCGTCTACTCCCATTCGGGAACCCAGCCGTATCCTTCACGAGTTATCTTGTCGATATTATTATACCGCAAGTTGAAATTTATGCCAAGAATTAAAAAAAACCGGGAGCTGAAGCCCCCGGGCATGATAATTATTTGCCAAGCGTATTCTTTGTGCCGGACCACAGCCCCATCGCCGAGAACGCCATGACCAGCCCGGCCAAAACCGCATATTTGGGATCGTCCGGCGAGACATAGACAAATGAGGCGATCTGTCCCAGAACGATATTGACAAGCGGAATCCATCGGCTCGGCAATCTGGCAGCCTGCTTGATGACTTCGACCACCAGCACAATCAACGGAACAAGTGCAATATCATAAGCGCTAAATTCCAATACGCTTCACCTCCGTTTGTATATCGTATTCAAACGTGCGCATCATTTGTACGGGCTTTCGGAGCTTGTCTTCGCCCCAATAACAAAGACGCCCCATTGGGGCGTCCCGCTTGTGCCAAGCTCAAGTTATTTGTTTTGGACGTTCTCGAGCAAGGCAATGATCTTGCCCAACGCTCATGTTTTATCCTATCACCCGATGTTTCCCCATCGGCTGGGGGATTGGTTGCACTTTTTTCAAAGATACCACATATCTGGTCCCATTGCCTCCCGAACGCTCTCTATCCGACGCAAGTGCAAATTTTAATCCGTCTGCAACCTTTTCCATATTGCTTCCGTCCGAAATATCGAAACAGATGCCGGATCCGCATCCAACCATTACACGAGGGAGGCGATTGGATGAAAAAGTTTTCCCGTAGACCACTGTTTTTCTTGTTGCTCGCCGCATTGCTTTGTTGTTCCGTGGCCGGTTCGGCGAGCGCATTCCAGGATATTCAGGACGATCCCGAAAAAAAGGCGATTGAACAGTTGAAGGAAGAAGGCATTGTGAGCGGTGTCGGCTACGGCCAATTTGCGCCACGGGAACAATTGACCGCCGGAAATGCCGTTGCACTGATCGTCAAAGGGTTGGATTTGAGTCTTTCCCAGTTCCTGTTCGTCAAGGAACCGAGGGCCAGCGACTACTTCACGAAAGTCCAGGACAACGCCTGGTATGCACAAGCGTTTGTCATCGCTTCGGTTCACGATCTTGGCATTCCGAAGGACATCGATCCGGAAGCCCCGGTCACAAAGGAACAATTCGCCCATTGGCTGTACAAGGCGCTGACGACGAAGGGCGATTATGCGTGGAACGAGATCTATCTCATCGTTGCAGACGAAGATGACATCGATGAAGCATACAAAAACAGCATCCAGCGCCTGCTCATCGGCAAAATTGCCAAGCTGGACCAGGACGGCAAGTTCCTGCCGAAGAAGCCGATCACCCGCAGTGAAGCAGCGGGCTGGCTGCACCGTACCCGCACGTTTGTGAAAAATGTCCAACCGGTCGAGCCGCTTCCGCAAAGCGTATTGTCCGATGTTGCATTGAAAACGGAAAAAGTAAATGAAGATATCGTGAAGTTTGTCGTCACGGCACAAGCTCCGCATCCCGGCTACGGCATCGAAATTGCGAATATCTCGTTCGAAGGCAACCAAGCCATTATTTCGTATCGCACCACATTGCCCGACCCGGACGCGCTTTATCCGCAGGTAATTACGGAAGTCAAAGCGGAAGCTTACGCGTCTGCCAGGTACAAAGGCGTGCTGGGCGGCGAAGTGTATTCGTTGCACAGCCCGGGCGCTGCGGAAGCAGGACCGGACCATGCAATCGATCCCGACAGGCCGGTCAGCAGTGCATCCTAGGGTCATTTGTGCACCAAAAAAAGGTCTGCCTCCGTCCGATCCGGCGATTGCAGACCTTTTTTCCATTCAGACGGATGGAATTTGCCAGTCGATTTCCGTCTGTCCCGTCTCCCGCAAAAATTGATTGGCCCGGGAAAACGGCTTGCTTCCGAAAAAACCGGCATGCGCAGACAGCGGGCTCGGATGTGCCGAAGCCAGCACAAGATGACGTTTCCGGTCAATATGGGCTAGTATATAGTACATTTTGACACTCTTCGAATGAAAAAGAAGATCCCCCGGGCGGTGCTTCCGTACGCGGGGGACTGTCCATAGATTACCGTATCCTGTCTCCTTTGGCAACCGCCTTCTTCGCCCGCTCCATCTCCCTCTGCCTCTCCCACCACAGCCGCTCATAGCCGGGCACACACTTCCCACACCTGGCGCACACAAATACCCTCGGCCCGCCGTCCCGGGACCAGCGGGGCTTCATGTTGGTGCGGCAGGTGCAAACAGGTATTCCGAGCATGGCGCATCACCTTTTATGCGAACGGTTGTTCTCTATTGTAGCACGCGGGTGAAAAATTCACAATTTGTTCGCGTTTTGTTCCCATTTACATTAATTAATGTTTATGTTACAATAGGGACAGAAAGAACGGAACGGGAGGAATCGACGATGACGATTGTGACCATCCACCAATACAACGAACAGCACCTGGCGGAAGTAATGGAAGTCGCCCGGAAAATCGGAAAAGTCGAAATCAACGTGTACTACGACGGCGAAATGGCGTACTGCCTGGAGGGCGTACACCGCGTTGAAGCCGCTAAACGCCTCGGCATCCCTCTGATCCTGAAAAACCGCGAATGGTATGAGATCATCGAAACGGATTGCGAAGACGCCGAAGGATATGCAGAAGGCAAAGCCGCTGTGTCTGCAATTTGGGAATATGCTTATGGAACCGGCGTGGAAGGCAGTATCTATTCCGAAAGCGATTTTGTCAGCGTGGAGGTGGAATGAGGTGGCAGACATTTGGACTGGAGAAGGCATTTGGGAAGGCTGGCGGCTCACCACCGACCACCCGGCCAGCAGCTACGGCCAGCCGGTGCTGGTCGACCCGGACGGGATCGCATATGGTCCCGGGGATATCCGCAAGCGTATCTACCAGGCCGACGTTGCCCGGCAGTTGGGCGTCACGGCTGCGGCCATCACGGGCCGGATCAATCGTGGTACGCTGCCGCCGGTGGACGGTGTTGACGAGCACGGCCGAGGGTTTTGGTACCTCGGCACGATCAATGACGTTCTGCAAAGAGGCGGGGCGGAATGAGGCGACCGCCCCGCCCTGATCCGATCGAAGTCTATCGCGAAGTATTGACAGGCAAGCGGAAGGTGTTTCCGCGAAACTACTGGAACGAACCAGATTCGCGGAAGAACGCCGCGATCATCACCCGGTTTATGATCGAGAATCTGCTTGGCTGGGACTATGATGACATCCGGGAAAAACTCAATATCCAGGTTTTTGCAAAATACAAGCTCCGGGGCATGGCCGCACAGCTCTTCGGAGAACACACCTGGAAAGTCGTGGATAATGCTTATCCTGGAATTTTTAAGCCGTGGGAACTCAAAGGGTCGAATGTTGGCCGGTGGACCAAACGGCTGCGGATCGAAGCGGTAAGATGGCTGGTCGAAGAAAAGCTAAATTTGCCGAGGGAACATCTGATGTATATAGAGGCGCACGATTTTGAGCAACATGGCCTTGCGGGGTTGCTCTCCCATTATAACGGCTCACCGACGGCCGCCTTGGCGGAAGCGTATCCTGATGTTGATTTGGATAAAGAAAAAGACACTCACCTGGGAATGAGAACATCCGGGGAAATCAAAGAAATGCTCACGGTGATATGCAGGGCGTATAATTGCACCGCTACCGAATGGATAGAGAAGGCAATCAGATCAGAGTATGAGCGACTGAAAAAGCGGAGTTGACACCCACGCCCAGCCACACGGCCAGGCGGGGATTCGTTTCACTTCTGACCGATCAAATACAATTGAAAGCCCATTCGCCGCGCAAAGCGCCTCCCGCAGCGTTTTGGCGCATTCGTTCAGCGTGCTGCCGGTCGTCAGTACATAAACGGTTTCAATAATAAGATGAAAAATTATAAGCTCCGGTCACACCGGAGCTTTATCGTTCGTTTGTCGAGCGCCTGCATAATTTATTTCAGATTTTCGGGTAAATTAATACCGATCCTTGTTTTCAAATCCAGCCAAAATGCGAACCAATGGCAAGGCCAGCTGCTGATGTACGAATTAAATCTGATAATACACCGTACAATTTCTTTGCCCGATCAAAGTTACCATTCTTAACCGCTTCCTGAATCGCTTTAACATCATCTAAAGCATTTTGTTTTTCCAATCCGGAAAGTTTCGCTTCAATTTCTGCAACTAACGCTGCAAATAACCTCTCAGATTCAGGTGCTACTGGGCTAATTTTGTTGTTGTTATTATCTCCCACATTCAAAATACCGTTATACACCTGGTTTCCTGAAATGAATTGTTGGTTTTTATCGTTCATTATAACATCCCCATATAAATGTATTTGAATTTCAATGGGTAGCCTTTTAATTAATTCATTCGATAAGGGACCGTATTCGGAAATCGGAGCCGCAGCTCCCTTTACCGGATTACTGGCGCCCTTCTGATCATGCTGCCGTGACTGTGAAGTTTTTTTTTATATTCTTGCATATCAGTCCTATAAGTTTCAGTTACCTCAAACGCAGGAAAAATTACATCTGGAGTCAATTCAAACTCATGACCCAATGGACATTCCATGATATCTCCGGAGGTTACATAGTCCGATTTTATTGTCACTGTGTAGTAACAAACAGGGCAACGGATTTCCCAGACGATTTTTAGTTTATTTTGATCAACCAGAAACAGCAGATGTGCCATAATTTCCGATAGGGGTAATGAGATATTATGAGTGAGAGCAGTTGGGTAGAAACGTCTGATTGCCGAAACCGCTGCTTCGTCTACCCAGCGTTCAATATCCCAGACTGAACTCATCTCAAACACCACCTTTTACCACATTATAATGCTAACAGTCGATCACGTACATACCCAAAAACCCCCTCTGTAGCAGCCGATACAAATTGGATGCTGTTTGTGGTCAGCCCGATGCGAATTGTATGGATTTTGGTTATGCCGTTTTCCGTAAACGGGAATCGTACATATCCACCCTGGGGTTGAAGATGCGGCCTGAGAAAGTCGTAAAGTGGTCTTCCTCTCAAGTCACCATCTGTTACGCCCATACCAATTTTGTCCAATCCATTTAAAATTAATGCAGTGAATGGAATAGCAAGAAATTCTTCTCCGAACTTCTCTTTCGTTCTTTCCAATGCGTCCCTCAACATATCAAAGTTCTCATTGCCAAAATACGTATCAAGGGCTGAAAGAATGTCTACAACCGCCTTAGCTTGTTCCTCCGAAAAATTTTCGAGCAATAGCTCCGGCTTTGCCTTCTGATCAATCAGTTCGCCCCCAAGAGCATCAGCGATCAATTCCGTATTAAAGCCAAACGGGGCAGCAACCCTTACCTGTTCAAGGGAAATTTGTTGTTGTGTCAGCATAGCCAGGCTCCGGGCGACTTTCTCGGCCTTTTTTGGTTCTGTTCTCACTTCAATAAAATCTTTGGATTCGTTAAAATATACGGTTGTGATCTCAGTCCTTGGCCTATATTCCATGTCCATGCCATATGTATATCGTGCATTTCCTATTCTATACATAAACCGGAGATAATACTCATCTTTAGTTTCGCCAACTGCACCTGAAATGATGACTGGTTCTGACGTTATGTCCTGGGCATCTGGAACCCGTAAGCATTCGAAGGGATTGTACGGCAAAGAGGAGATAACTCTGTCCTTTAACCCAGCAAGATCGCCTTTGTCAAATGTAAACCATGTGACAGATGTTTTTCCGCCAAATAAGTTTGACTTGGCATTACTGAGAACTCTGTTCTGAAGTTCTTTATCCCCTTTGATCTTTGGCCAAATTCGTTCGCATAATTCATCAACGCTCCCTTTCTCTGGTAGACCTAAGTTAATACAAATGTCACGAAGAACCTCACGTGGTAAATTAACCAAATCACTCCACATCGCAATGTCTGGTATCCTTTGCAATTGACATCCTCCCCTTACAAGACTTCCAAGTTATTCCTCCTTTTTCGACAATATATTTCCATAATCCTGCATAAAAACGAAAAAATCCCCGCCCAGCCACATCGGCCAGGCGGGGTTCGCTCATTTTCCTCCACTCATCCGATACAACATCGTCCAGACTTCCTCCCGTGTCACCGGGTCTTTGGGGCGCGTGCCGTCCGTGATGCCGCGGCTAACTGCCCAATCGCGGGCTTCGCGAGCCCAGACAGACACCCCATCGGTCGCCGGCTCCCGCACGGGCTGTTTCGGTTTCAGCCCGTGCGTCTCCACGATGCCGGCGACGATGGCCTCCGCGCATTTCCGGCGGTAGGCGTCGGACTTCAATAACTCACATTCTTCGCGGTTGGTCATAAAGCCGCATTCCACGAGGATTGCTGGCATTTTCGTCTCGCGCAGGACGTGGAAATTCGCGGTTTTCACGCCCCGGTTCGGCCTTCCGGTGGCCTGCACCAGATTGCGCTGGATAACCTCAGCCAGCTTCACGGCGGCCGCTGGGCGGGTGGTGTAGACGTAGGTTTCGATGCCTTGCGCCGAACTCCAGCCTTCCCCGGCGGCGTTCGCGTGGATGGAGACGAACACGTCTGCCTTCCAGGCGTTCGCCCGGTCTGTGCGCTCCTGGAGCGGGACGTCGCGGCTGTCGTCGTGGGTCAGCAGGATTTCGACGTCCTCATACCCGTGCAGCAGCTCGTCTGCCACGTAGCGAGCGACAGCGCTGTTGAAATGGTACTCTCGCATGCTTCCGTCCGGTGTCCGCTTACCAGGAGTCTCCGGTCCGTGGCCAGCGTCAATGACGATCTTCATTCGCCATCACCGCCGCCCTTCTCGACTTCCGGCAAACCCGCAAGGCTCGTCAGATAGCTCATGATCGTCGCCAGCAGTACCGTTCCGCCAACCACCCGCCAGTCGACTTCGCTGAAAACCGTCGCCGCGCCGATGGCGCCGATGGCTGCCTGCGCCGCCGTCCGGACCGCGCGGATGGTAGCGGCCGCGAGCCATTTTTTCACCTTTCCATTCATCCGTCATCCTCTCCCCTCATTATCAAGGCGGTCAATCCGCCGATGTGCCTGCTTCGCGCTCTCTTCGACCCGTGTCACCCGTTCGGCCAACTCATCGTACCGGCGCCCCTGCGCCTTTTGCTCGACCCGGATATCCTCGATCCCGCGCTTAATGTAATCCATGTCAGCCCGCAGCAGAGCGTCACGGCTCGCCTCATCTGCTGTGTCTTGGCGAATTGTGCGGGACCGGCCGGACCAGCCGAGGATAATCCCGCTGATTACTCCAATAACTCCAGTAATTGCTGAAACTGTCGCGATCGTTGCCGTATCCAACCGCCCCACCCCCAATAAAATAGGCCCCGCATTAAACGGAGGCTTCAACCTTCTTCTCAAATGCTGGTAATGTTCGGTCAATCTCTTCCCGGATCGCTTTCAAGATTTCCAGCTCGCTCCCCGGCCACATGGCGATGATCTGCCCGATGATGCTGTTGATTTCCTGCACCGGCTGGTTTGGATTGGCCGTAATGACCAATTGTTTCTGCACGATTGCCAAAGCTTCACCACCTTCCAGAACATCTGTTTGCAAGGAAAATGCTCCCATCGTGTAGAAAGATTGGTTATCCGATGAGAAAGGATGTTACGATATGGATTTTAAATTTAATGGCCTTGAACGGTTGAACAAAGAACTTGATGAAATCATTGACAAGGTGGAAGCTCTTGAAGAGCCAGTTGACGTGAAGTTGGAGCAGCTGCTGACTGATGATTTCATGCAACGTCACACGAGTCTTTCCAGTTTAACTGAATTGGAAGAGTTGCCTCTCTTTAAAAACGCTAACAGTTTCGAAGAAATCGCCGCAACCGACCTTGATGAGTTGATCCGAGATATAAGTAACTTTGAATCATGGGATGACATGCTTGGGACGGCAGCAACTGAATTTCAAGCAAAGCGGTTAGGGCTTTGATACTTCGGTTTTGAAATTAAATTCATCGATTTGCTGTAATTTTTCCTGAAGCTGCTCTGCGAGGGTCAGAGTCTCCCGGAGCAGCTCACGCAATTCTGGCAAATTTGACGAAATATTCACCATCTTGTCTGCAAGATTCACCCTTGCTCATCTCCATTCAATAAAATTAAAGACGCCCCCTAAAGGACGTCTCTGTTTAAACATATTTACTTGTTGCTGATCTTCTCGAGTAAGGCAATCACTTTCCCCAGCGCCAACAGTATGATTGCGATTGAACCAGTAGATAATATCGGTGTTAAAAGTACCTGCAGCTTCGTTGCGGTTAACGCTGGCTCAAAACCTGCGAATCCAATCTGATCGACGAGATTGTAGTGATAAACCCCGTAAATCACTCCACCGACAAAAATGATGCCGGCCATCCACGTTAAGAAAACCTGCCAAGAATTTGTGTTTTGAACACCTGATCGCCGTTCTTCTTCCGCAGCTTCAACCGCTCCAACAAATTCTTGATGGTCTTGGCAATATCCATTGTCAAGTGCCGTATTCATACAAACCGTGATTTTACACATATTTCCCACAATATCACCGTCAATCATTCCCCATCGGCTGGGGGATTGGCTATTGTGATTGCAGTGCTTCAAGCGCGGCCTTCTCGTCTTCGAGTTCAGCGATCTCTTGTCTGATTGCAGAAATAGCTTCTTCGAATTCCTTGGTTATCTTTTCTGAAGGAACGCTGATTTTGAGTAAATTCTCCATTCTTTCAATATCTTCGTACCGACTTTGAATTGTCCGGTTTATTTTTTCAATTTGCTCTGATTTCTCCAAACTCGTCCCCCCTTCTTCAATCAAAGCATCGGTGATCTCTTTCTTTGATTCAAACTTCACCTTTTGATCTTCAAATTTTATGTTCAACCCAAGTGCATCTGCAATCGCACGGTTTGGAGAATATGTGGTGCCTTTTATGTTGACCGCACGTACAGAAAGTTCCTTTCCGTTAACTACGACTACGTTTTCAGCCTGCACTTTTTCTCCAACCAGCGAGGCAATTTCGTCAGCAAATACTGTGAAAGGAAAAGCTAGCAGAAAACCAAAAAGGGCACCGATGAGATATTTACGCATCACCATGACTCCTTTGTCGTTTTTCTACCAATATATCACATTTTTAGCCACCTAGCGCGGTTATTCGAGATGAAAGCGAATCAAGAGCTTGCTGGAGAGTTTGTGAGTTTCCGTCGCTATAAATCTTTGACCAACTCTGAAACCGCACAAGACCAGATGTTGCGTGCAGATATAAGTCGCCGAGTGTGGCAGTGATTCTCAACGAATTTGTAGAACCAATATGGGAATCTCCTCCCTGGTTATACAACAACAAATTCCTTCCCAACAAACCATCATAAATTTGTATCGAAGGATTATCTCCCATTGGAGTCATGAGAACGAATCGATTGGCATCTTTTGCAGCAATAAACCAGTTGTCTGTGTTGGACATCGCCGCCATCGGATACGTCCCCGACGTCGCGATGTACGCCCCATATATCGATCCGCCCGTGATGACCGAACCGATTACATTGCCGGCCTGCAGAGTCCCCGTGAACGTGCCGCTAGCTGCTTCCAGGCGGCCGGCAAATCTGGCGTCTCCCGTCGAAGCATCCTGCCATATCGTCTTGACTCCGGCCTTATTGAACATGGCCTGTCCATACTCACCCGGACCCGTCTGGCCCAAGCGTACCATTGGTCGCCCCTGATCGTCAGATACGAGCATACCCAGCCCGTCAACCAATGTGATCGAATCGTCATACTTGACGCCCTTAAGTACGGCATTTTTATTGGTATATGAGAGTGCCTTCTTCGACCCGACGGTCGCCTGAAAGATGTAATCGCTCGTTTTCATCTCACGGAAATTGGCCAAAACGACGCGGCCGCGCTGCGGCTCGAACGGGTATCGCTCATACTCCATTGCGCGGGCATCGAACGAGTATCCAAGCACTTCGTCGAAGCACGTCACGGTATCGCCGGCTTCGCGGATCCGCTCGGCCTCGAATTCGGGGTCAACCTTTTCCATCTGCACGAAGTCCACGTCATAGGACACCTTGGGCAGCTCGTACTTTTTCAGGTACTTCTGCATCTCCTGCAGGAGTCGGCCTTGTTCCTCAATATCCGGCCACTCCATCTTGCCCATGTAGGGATTATTCGGGTCGAAATACGGCGAGTCGATATACTTGACCGTGTGGCCGGCATACCCCTCGATCGTCAGGCCGTTTTTGCCATACCCATACAGCCGCGTGATGCGCTCAATGTCATGGCTCTTGCGCGTGATGCCTTTGAGATTGTGGCGGTATCGCACTCTTGATCCGTAGTTTCCACCTTTGCGCGTTGTTAGTGTGATTGTGTAGTTGTCGAATGACAATTCCGCACCATACAATTCCCGAAGCTGTTGCAAGAGCTTAAACTTTGTATCCTCGCCCCATTCGAATATATCTTGTGCTGGGAAGTTACCCTCTACAACAAACGTAAACGGTGTATCAGCGCCCAGGATCGTGAGCATTTCTTGCAATGTTTTGGCAGCGGCGAAGTCAATATACGAGTCGAGGAAATAGTTACCTAGCGTAAACGCAACATGATGGGCTTCAACGACTTTGTAAATCTTTCTTCCTTGCCTGCGCTCGTCCACTTTGCGAATCTTGAACGCTTGTCCTCGCTCAATGTCAGGCGGGAATGATATGTCATTGCCTTCTACAAGTGCCGCATAACGTTCCTCGTCTCCTTCCTGGCGAGGATAAGTGAAAGTGACATAAAATTCACCATTGACGACTTCAAATATTCTGACGTTCATTGCATCTGCGAGTATGAACCTCCCGGCAGGCGTGTGAACATATAACTTAGTTTGCATTGAACCACCGCCTTAGATGAACCGATCCCGATATGTGATACGGCATAACACCGATCGGTTTGATTCTGTATCCTTGTAGGTAATAGTGTTTTCACCGGGGTTCAGGTTGAAGAAATCCCCATCGTATCCGATCAATACACCGTTTTTACGAACCGTCAGCTTGCCTGAATCAATCACAATTTTATCTCCCTGCTTAAAAGGTACTTCAATGGTGATCGACTCCACGCGGAATTGCTTGAGATCGCCATTAAGCACGCCTTCTCCTTGCAACGTTGATTTCATATTTCGTTCACGCATAATGGTGACATCCATTTCACCAATTCCGTGAAGATCAAACGCCATTTCGACATCGCGGATAATTTCGCCGATTAATTGGCCGATCCCGTCCAAGTTTGCGTATAGGTTCAAGTCCATGATTAATGATGCGATGACTTCGCCTTCGCCTTCGAGCGTCGCCGAGAGGGTTAATTCAACGGAAAACGGACGGTTAAACGGTAATCGATTGAATGGTACGCGGTTAAACAAGTTATCACCGCCTTAAAAGGTAAAGGCCCCACCAAATGATGGATCCTACTGAATATAATCGTCCTGATGTCTAGTAAACGATTTCCACGTTATTTTGTTTCACTGTGCCTGTTCCTGCATCAGAGATAGTTACAGCATCCGCTCGAATAATGTTATTTGCGATAATGATGCCCGTTTTATTGGCAGGAACGTTCATTCCGTAATAACTTCTCCGGATGATATTCCCTTCCACGAACGCATCATTTCCACCGATGTAAATGCCGTATCCAGCGGTTAAAGCCCTGGTCGAAGGAGAATCAATAATGTTTCCCTTTATCACAACTTCATTTCCCGTTGCGTATATTCCTTGTCTGGAATCGTAGATTTGATTGTCTTGGCAAATGATATTATTGATATTCGTTAAGTTCACTGCATAGACCGTGCCGCCGTTTTGGTTTGTGTTCCGAATCAGATTATCCGAAATCACGAAATTGCTTGTATTAAGTAACGATCCGCAGGTAACAACGAGGGCGTAGTATTTGGTCAAATCGAAATTGATAATGTTGTCCGTAATCAGCACATTATCGATGACGTCGCCTGCTTGGAGATTGAAATAAATTGGGATCGGAGAAGACGCTCCGCCAGCCTCGATGGTGTTATCCTCGATGATATTCCCTTGGATGATTAGGTTTTTAATGAGTTTTGCTTGGGAGTCTACTTCAATCGCCGTGCTCCGCCAGTTTTTGATGATGTTGTTCGAAATGACGACGCCGCTGCCTCCCTCTACGTTGAAGCCGCTGTAGCAAGAGTCGATCAGGTTTCCGTCAAAAACAATGGAATCCCCCACACCGTGATGCTCAAACGCCCACGAACGCCCGGCATCTCCCGCCATTAAATTCTCGGCGATATTGTCGTTTACCAAAATAAAGCGCGGTTGCCCCCAGCGTCCTTGGCCTGAAGATGCCGCTGTTGTAACCGTATGGTGCCGCGTTCGCTCCGCATGGTTATTCGTCACTCTAACCCACTGGCAGCAATCGATAACGGCAACCGCGTAGAATATGGACCCTGTTACACCGTCGTAAAAGCTTTGCCGTAAGCGATTGCCGGTAACTTCCCCGCGAATGGAAGAAATAAGGGCGATTTGGTACAAATCTTGATTTTCCAATTCGCAATTTTTGATTCGAAAACCGTTGACGTATTTGAGGTAAATGCCGTGTTCGAGAGAGTCCGGCGCGGTATCTCCAACGATTTTTATCCCTTCGATCTCTACGTTCTCAACAAAGGTGATTTTCTTGATGAAAGCCCCGTTTGCTACGGTGTAATCGTCATAAATGGCGTTCTCGAAGTATAGCGTAGTGCCGACAATTTTGCGGATTTTCTTAATTTCCCCGCGGTCTACGTTGTAACCGTCATAAGGGTAGTAGTTTACGCCCTGGGTCGCAAGCTGCACCCAGTCCCCTTCGGCTAGTCCGGTGACGGACGTAACGTCGAAACTGTATTCGCCTTTTTTTGCGTTGGAAGTAAGCAATACAGACGCACCTACAGTTCCTTCAGCGCGAATCCCGTAGCGATTTGTGTCGTATAAGGCAATGGATGACATATCCAATGTTGCGTTGTATCCAACTAAACGAGTGTTGCTTTTCAGAACAATTGTGGAGAGAATTTTATAATTGTTTGGCGGGAAGTAAACCGTCCCTCCGCCAGCTGCGTTAGCCGCATCGATTGCGGACTGGATCGCAGCAGAATCATCCGTTACACCATCACCAATCGCGTTATATCCGGACTGGACATTGAACACTTTCGTCACAGTTTCCGCCTTATGTGCAGCAAGATCGTCGGCGTTTCCTTTTACTGTCTCGGTCGTGCGACCAACGCCTGCAAGGTCAGAAAGTTCACTAGCGAGGTCGCCGATGTTGTTGATAAGCGTTTCATAGTCCCAATTCGTAAAGTTCCTCGCAACCTTTGTTCCTGCGCTCCAAGCTTTCGCATCCCCCTCTAATCCTCTTGTGACGCCTGTGAGGTCATTTCCAGAGATTCCGGTATAAAGGATTGTCTCTGCCGTCTCGTCGCTTCCAATCGTCGCTAGATTGGGTGCAGGAGGGAGTTTCGACGAATCAACAAGCGGGATTGTCGTTTGTATATCGTCAATCCCACTGGCAAGTTCAGTTTGTGGGCTATTTGGCATGCCCTCATACATCGGTTGTTGTGCCATGCTGGGTCCCTCCTTAACTTAATGTCAAAACAAGCGAGTCCTGCAATATTCTCGGTCTGTCACCTTCCAGAATGGTTCTAGCCGCAGACCAAGGACCATAATAAAGCAGATTGCCGCCTGTCGCGGCATCTCGTATGCCGACATGCGAAACAGTCCCCCAATCACCAGTGGCGATAGGAAAAACGATGTCTGCGCTATTTCGTATGGTTTGCTTACCATTGATGATCGTCGGTACAGTAAAACTTACTTCCTGGCGTGCATAGTCGCCGCCTGAAACCTCTGTTCCGGTGTCTGCCGCTGTCGGATCAGACGTATAAAGCGCAACATAAACTTTAGATGGGCGCGTGTATGCCGTATTCCGGAATACCTGATTAAGCAGTGCTGTTGCAAGATAGTTACTTACGTTCATGTTGACCACTCCTATTCGACTTGATATTCAATATCCAAAATGATTTTGTCGATTTCTTGAGTACCTGTGTTTGTTAGTTCGATTACCGGCGGTGTTGGTTCGGTCCCGGCTGATACAACTACTTTGTCTTGCGGTGACGATATGATGGTGTATTCCTCGATCTTCTCAGGGCCATATGCGAACGGATCGGAGCATTTCATCGTGATCGTGAATTGCCCATATCGACCAAACTGATTAATATCCCATCTGCCGGTATATTTGGCAAAATAAAACCGGTCAGGAACATCGTCAAAAACAAGTATCCCCGCCGGCAGTGTAGGTTTGAGCCAGTTTAATATAATCGATTGCTGAATTTTAAATGGCGTGTCTGTTGGTTCGATGTCAATAATCATTTCGATTTCTCGTTTGCCCCATTCGGTCCCGTAATCAACAATGCCGGGTCTTCCTGAAACCTCGTCTTCAAACTCTCGCAATTCCGGGGAGTGGATCGTATAGGTCAATAGGTTTACACCAAAAAGGGAGTTATGCAGTCCCCTATAGGTAAAGCCATATGACAAATCATCCACCCCCTGATAGTTGCTTTCGAAGGATTTCGGTTGCTTCGTTTCCGCCAGTGCGTTCATATGCCCGAAGATCGATATCGTCTTCAAGGGCAACATTGTTCATTTCAACGCCCACAACTTTTTCAATATGAACTCGCGAGCCGCCGCTGCTGGCGCCAGATACCGCAGCGACAAGCGTACCGATCTGTTGCTCCGTCATTGTGACTTCCCCGCGCTTCAAAATTGCGTCGATTTCATCTGGCATAAGCGTATTTGCCGAACGGAAGTTCATGAAATCCGCGATTCCGCCGGTGTGATAGAGAGGTTTTCCGTCCCTGTACCAGCGCCCTTCCGACGGTACGTACGTTGCGCCAATGGATGCTCCTAGCGCCTGATTAGCCGCTTCAAGTTCCTTTCTTCTGGCCGGCGATGCCGCCATCCATTGAGCACTGTTTGCCTGCATCTGCGCAATAATAGATGCGCTTGATGCCGATGTTTGAACTGGACCGCCACTCATGATTGATGCGTAGGTTTCTGCAAGGTTGTTCAGTTCGGATTTAATCCTATCGTTTGTCTTGGCGAATGCCTTGAACCGTTCGTCCTCGATCATTTTGTAAATGCCAATAGCGTCACCAGAATAGTCCTCAAGCAAGTTGCGCAGATCGTCATACCACGATTCGATGTCTCGTTTCTGCTGGTCAAGGTTTTCAAGTTCCTGATCGCGCTGCTTTTCGAGGTTCCGCTTGTGATCCTCAACGTCCATCTGACGGAGCTTTTCCTGCAACTCCTGGAAGTGTTTCTGTCCCTTTTCGGACGTTGCATAGCGGTACTTCTCCATTTCAGCGATCAGATCGTTGCGTTCTTTCAAACGCTCGGAGTCGTCGACCGCTTCAAGTTGGTCGTCGTAGAACTTTTGAATTTCCCGCCGGCGCTCGTCCAGGGCATCGAGTTCTGCTTTCTTTTGCTTTTCAATGGCGTCAATAACAGACCTGGTGACCTCTTTTGTCCGTTTCTCACGTTCCTTGGCCGCTTCCTGCTCCACTTTTTCCGCCAATTTAATTAGCGTAATCCGTGCGTTATAAAGCTGCGTGTCGGCCTGCTTGTACAATTCGGAGTCCTTTGCGTACCGATTGCGTACCCGAGTCCAAGCGTCAATTTTCATTTGCGCAATTTTTTCCTCGGATTCCCCGGCCAGCGTCATTCGGCGTTCTTCCTGTTCGATCCATTCTTGCGAAGCTTCGAAAGATGTCTTTTGCATCTGTTGACGAAGCTTATAAATTCGAACCTCGACATCCATCCGGATATCGGCATTTTTCTTATAACGGGCCTCAAGACGCTGCAGCGCGGCTAACTCTTCTTGCTCACTAATTTGGTCGAGGTCCTTTTTGTACTCGATCCATTTCAGCGACGCTTGGTATTGCTCATGCTGGATCTGATCAAGCGTCTTTCCTTGCTTTTTCTTCTCGCTTTCGACCGGTGCATCCGAGCCTGGTTTAGGAAGAAATTTGTCCAGCGATCCAGACGTTATGGCCTGCAATTGCTTGTCAATTTCATTAAGGGCCATTTGATATTGATTCACATTATCCGAAGCTTTCTTTGCAAGCCCGTGCAAAATGATGTCACCAATTGCGTCAATCCCTTTTCCGAGTTCACCAGGGAGACGCTTACCGATTGCGGTGTCCTCAAAATCGACACCTTCGGCGGCCATCAATGCCTTTACCTGCTGCTGTGCAAGAATAAGTTTTGCCTCTGTTTCCTTCTTGCGGGCTTCAAGCCGTTTTCTGGCCGCTTCAGTAGACGCATCAACAGATTCTTTTTCGGCCTTGATCATTTCTTCGATCAGGTTTTTGTTCCGAATATGCCAGCGCCCTTCCTCATCCAACTCTGAGATGAGTCCAGGGTACTCTTGCGTCAACTGCTTTACAACCTCGGTAAGTTGTGCCTTCTGGTTTGCGGATAGCTTGCTTTGCTGATCAAGATGCTCATACTGCTTGACGAGTTGCTTAACTTTGTCGATGTGTTGTACCTGGGTCGCGGCCGCCCTGAGGCTTTCCGCTTCTATTTGATTCAACGCCGGGATCGCTCCGTCAAGCTGCTCTTTCAGTTGCTCAATAACTTTTGGAGCATCGTCTGGTGTATTAATGCCGAGTTTTGCTAGTTGGTCGTCAAGTTTCTCCAGTTCTTGCCGCAGCTTGCCGAGCTCCTGAATTTCCGGTGTAACTGTACGTGTTTGCGCCAGTGAGCGTGGATCTGTGCTGATTTTTTCGATTTGTTCTTCAAGCTGTCGGCGTCGTTCAAGGAGTTCGTTCAGTTTGTCAATGTCCGCCTGCAGGTTCTTTACATCTGCAACGGTTCTGTTCAACGGCGATTCGCTTAATTTCTGGTTCAATTCCTCTTGGTTCTGCGCAAACTTCCAGACTGATCCTGCAGCCGCATCGGCAGCGGCGCTGTAGGCAAGTGTACCGGTTGCCAGCGCACCAATACCAACAATCGCAAGACCTACTGGACCCATCGCCGCATTTAGTGCAAGAAATGCTACGGACAATGCTCCGATCACAGCAATAAACCCGGTTACAGCAGTTGTTGCGGCCGCAATGCCAGCGACAACCTCTTTGTTCCCATCCGCAAATGCGGCAAAATCCCGAATAACAGGTGTGACCATCTCCATAAGGTCTTGCAGCACCGGCAGAAACGCTTCGCCAAGTTCAACGCGCGCTTCAGCCAACGTCTGATTAAACGTCGCTTGTGTGCCCGTGTAACCGGTCATGGCGGAATCTGCGTTGCCGGCGAACATGGCCGATTCCTGCATGATGCCGTTGTACGCCGCCTGAATTTTCTCGGCTTCCGTCAGCGTCGCGGCCGTCTTGCCGATCGTTTTTGCGTAGCGCTCGTACATCACGGAAAGGTTCGTCGTGATCCCGGCGGCATCCGTTAGATTAGAGTTGCCCATTTTGATACCTTGGGCAACTTGCCGGATCGCTTCGTCCCATTGCAAATGCGCCTCGCGGTTATATACAGCGGCGTCCGCGGTAGCAACAATAATGTCGCGCGTTTGCTCAAGCGTCAGTCCGGCCGTAAGGTAGGTTTTGACGGTATCGGCGAGCACCGCCTTGTTCAGCCCCCAGCGATTCGCCAGTTCCTCAGCAAGGTCGACGGCCGCCTCAACATCGACATTCGTCGCGCGTGCGACTTCTGCCAGACCGCTGTACGACATTGACAGTCGGTGCGCTTCGTAAGCCAGCGTGGTAATCGTTCGCGTGAGTCCAACAAATGCAGCGCCACCGCCGAGTGCAGTCGCCGCCGAACCAATCGCACCGATAGAGCCGCGAACACCGTCAAGGCTCTGCTCCGTTTTGCGCGCCTGATTTGCGCTATCCTTCAATTCCTGCTCGATCTTCTCGATCTGCTTGGCTTCAATGCCCATTTTCCGCAATTCGTTTACAATGTCTTGCAGGCCCTTTTCAAGTCGGGACGGGTCCATGCTTTTCAAAACGGCCTCGATTTTTTTGAGTTGATCGGTATTGGCGCCGATCTTCTCCAAGACGCCTGAGAGGTCAACGAAAGACCTCGATGTTTTTTTTCCTTCTTCCCCTAGATCGGTCAGTTCTTTCTTTACTGCCTTGATTTCCTGTTTCATCTGCGACGCTTCCGCGACAAGCCGCGCCCGCAGTTCGCCGATTTCCGTTGCCATCTTACCCACCCACCTTCATACGCGCCAGCAGCGCTTGATACTGTTCCTCCGCTGATTTAAGCGGCTCCTTCGGAGGCTGCGGAATCTTGGATTGCAGCCTCTCCATGATGCTTTCGCGAACCTTCGGGTCGGAGTAATGGGGGAACGAAGACACCTGGATGTTCTCGATCAATTCCTTCGCCCGGTACTCACCGGAAAGCTCGAGTAACCGCGGCAGATCGATCCAGGCATATTCGTTTTCGATTTCGCGTTGAGTCTTTCCGAGCGTGATGCAGCAACGCAGCACGAATTCATCAGCGGTTATTCGACGGCCTGTTCCATCCGTTTTATGATCGATTGAACGAACTGTTGAGCCATCGGAGGAATCAGGCCGCTGACGTTTCCCAGGGCGGCATTAATGTCGTTTCGCTCCCATGTGAGCCGCAAGAATTCGGTACATTCGGCGATGCTGGCGTACTCGTCCAGGTACTCGATCGGAATATCACTCAGAAGCGACGTCAGCTCGTAGATTTCATCTATCGCAATATCGGCGGCGGCCACTATGAACACCGCTCGTTCGTTTTCTGGAGTCAGGAAAAGCTTAACGAGGAAATCCCCGATGGTGCCGATATGCTCGGTCAGCTTTTTCAGTCGGGCCCGGGTGAGTTTCGGGATTTCGACTTGTTTTTGGCCGAGCTGGACTCGGTCTTTTTTGAAGAACGGAAACATGATTGTTCCCCCTTTGGGTTAAATGAGAGAGGGGCCGCGTGGCCCCTCGTTCGTTACGGCGTTGCCGTTGCCGTGATGTCGCCCCACGTATAGAGCAGACCGAACTTTGCCGTGTCAGTGCTCGGATAAGCGGTAGCGGAAATCGTGAAACGCAGGTTGTTGTCGTTGACGAAACCGAAGTTCGCGTCGAACTTGATGCCGCACGATTCGATGTAGATGAACCGACTGGGATCATTAACGCCAAGCGGCTTGATGACAGCGCGCCGGCGCGGCAGTTCCTTGCCGGCCAGGCCGTAAACCTCGTATTTGACCTTTTGCGAATCGGTGCCGTCGACGATTTTTTCTGCGTTCGGGTTGAACTTCACGACCTTTTCGAAGTCGATGTCCGGCGTCTCGAAGTTGATCGCTCCGACAATCCCAGTAATGATCGACTTGACCGGCGCCGTGCCGAACTGGTCAACGGTCGGTTCAAAATAGTTCGTCGTCGTCGTGAACGTAAGACCGCCTTGCGTAACGTCAATAATGATGCCGTCCGCTTCAAGCTGGCCCTGCTCGTCGATGCCCCATTCGAAAACAGCGGGTCCGGCGTAAACCTTCGTTACGTCAGCCATTTCTCATGCCTCCCTTGTATAAAACACGAAATTGGTCGAATACATCGGCCTGTCATTGTTGTCCAGACCGAGATATATCGGATTGGATTGTTGCGCCAGAGACGAAAAGACATATGCACTCCCGACCATGTAATTTGTTCGTTTGTGCAAGTGCTTAACAAGCTGCTTTGCCACGGCTTCCGTCGCCGACATGTTGGCCGTGTTGGCTTTATAGGATTTGCCCTTGACGATCACCTGGTACGTCGGACGTTCGGTCGGGACGTATTCATGCGGCGCGTATCCTCCGGTGCCGAAGACAAATAGGCAAGGCAGTTTATTCTCTGGCAGATCGGCCGGTATGAAGTTCGGGTCCGGGTAGGCGGTGAAGCCGGCCGCCGTCAGATAATCGATCAATTCGGAAGCAAACAACGCCATCACCCCTCCAAGACCTTCGACAATTCCTCAAAGATAAGCTTTTCGTTCATCTTCAAGGCATTTTCGAGAAACTTTTTGCCCGGCATGTACCCGTTGTACGGTCCCTTGCTGAGCGTTTTTTCGCCCGGCGTAAGTTCGACGCTTGCACCGCTCTCCGTCTTCCGGAATCCTTCATGCTGGACGACGGCGTAATGATCGACTTCCGGGCTCGCCCCGAGGTCAATGTACATGCTCGCGATCGTGCGCTTAACCTCACCAACGTTCAGTGCAGTTTCGAGGTCACCTTCATCCAGCGGCGCCAGACGCTTGGCATCGTGGATAACCTTAAGTGCCAGTTTGGTTAGTTTCTCTTCCAACCGACGTTCAACGTCCGACTCCAACTTGTCCAGCGCCCCGATCATTGCCTCCATACCATCCAGGCTGAAACTAAAGATTTTGCGGGCGGCCATAGATGATTACCTTCTTCACTTCATCGGTCCCAAGAAACTTCTTCACTTCGAAGTGCGCCACGTCGCACCGGATTGCCACACCGAGCGCGTTCACGTATTCGAAGTAGTCGTCGAAGCTGATCGCGTTCGGTCCCTCGAGGTGGATCGCATAGGCGACCTGGATTTCCTCGCCGCGGGCGTTCCGGATCAGTTTCTGCTCCTCCACCACCTTCGCGGCCTTCTCGGTGGCGACAGGCGGCAACGGACGGCCCCATTCGTCGGTGCCGGAGTGATAGTGCGTCACCTTTGCCGGGTATCCGAACAGGCTCATACGAGCACACCGCCAAACTGCCGGAGCGCTTCCTGTTCAGCTTCCTTCTCGGTCAATTCATCAGCGGTAGGCCCAAGCATTGCCCGCACGTCAGGAGCGACGATAGGACGCTCTCCGTCCTTGTACGTGACCGACTCACCGGTGTCTGTGACCGTCTTAACGTTGTGCTTTTGGTACTTGAGCGCCGGATCGATGCCCTGAAGCTCCCAAACGGCCTGCAGAGCGAAGATTTCAACGGAGAAGTCATTTTTATTGGGATACCACCTTGAAAGGTTCCTGGCGGCCTGCACGACGGCAACAGCACGTTTCTGCTCGGTTGCCTTGTCCCACGCTTCGGAATCGAGCAGGTTACTGGCGATCCAATCACCGACTTCTTGCGGTGTAGGCATAGTGATCACCCGCCGTCTTCATCGGCTTTCTTGCTTCCCTTGCCTTTTGCCGCTTTTTCTGCCGCCTGATACTGCTGCTCAACCGGTTCTGCCGCAACCTCAGCAATACCGGAATCAATCAGGCGTTTAGCATCGTCGGGCTTGATGTCCTTGATGACGCCCCCAGGGCTGTACCAAACGCCGTCGTGCTTGACTAAGCCTTTAACCTTCAAGTCCATGTCGCATCATCCTTTCGGGAGAAAGAGCGCCCCGAAGGGCGCCCTTCATCAGATAACCTTCGCCGACATGACGGAATCCGCGTACGGGAATACAGGGAACGCAAGGTTCACGCCGACCGTGCGGACCCGCAGCGGATGTTTCGACACGAGATCGCGGAACACATAGATGCCCATGTCGCCGGTCTGTTCGGCCTCAATACCGTCGACCAGTTCTTCCGTGGACGTCGCCCACAGATAGTTGCCCAGCGGACCGTCAGGCAGCATGACAAACCGGTCTTGCGGCGCCATGCGGACCGTTTGGAACTGCAGCTTCCCATTCGACAGCGCATCTACTTCTACGCGGGCTTGCGTGTCATACGTGATGATTCGCGGCAAACCGAGCGAATCGAGAACAGCGTCAAGCTGCGCTTGATTGAGTTGCGGCGGCTGCGCCGTACCGCTGGGGTTGCCGAAGTAGTGTCGGCGCAGCGACAGGTTTTGCAGCAGATACGACAGCACCTGCCGGCTCGTGAAAGCGCGCGTCAGGCGCACGCCGCGGTCCGCCTGGTAGTTCCACCAGGTTTGAATGTCCTCCAGCGGTTTGCTGTTTTCGGTGTCGCTCCACAAGCTCGTACCAGACAGTTCGGGCTTTTGTTCCGGCTTGTACCCCCAGTCGACTTGAACGCGAACGTCGCCCTCAACATAGTTGATCGCGCCCAGAGAAACGGCCTGTAATGCGACCCATTCCTTGCGCGCGCGGATAGCGTCCACGCAGTATTGGGCGTCGTTCAATTGTTCGCGGGCAATCTGAGCGATTTCTTGCCGGCGCAGACCTCCGCCTTGACCGGCGATCAGGAGCAGCCGGATCAGTTTTTCATCCATCCAGCGACCTCGTTGGATTTTCGGGATTTCCACCCGTTGACCCTTCATGCCCTCGCGCGAACCGTAGCGCGTCTCCGTACCCAGCTCGGCGATTTGCGCCATGACCGGCAGGCGGTTTTCGCTCATGATGACGTCAACCGTCAGTTCATCGGTCTGACGCGACGGGAACAACGTTTCGTGCAGGTATTCTCTCGGGATCGAAAGGTTGCGCGCGTATACGAGCAGTTCTTCGCCCGACAGCGCTTCTTCAAGCATCAACAGTTCGTCAGCCATGATTCCACCTCATCCCCTTCTGTTGAGATTAAGCAAAGACGATATGCGGCATCTTTTGCCGCAGCGTGTCGTCCACGGTGACCGGGATACGGGCCGCGATGACTTTCGCCACCTCGTAAGCACCGACGACGTGGTCGCCATCCCGGACGTTCACAGTCCGTTTCAGGATGACCGACGGTTTTTCGCTGCCATCGTTGCCGGCCGGGTTGTACGGCACATATTTGCCGTTGGCCAGTTTCGCCATCGGCATGCCCTTCTTGATGATCTTGTCGCCGTTGCTGTCGGCGGTGATTGCCGAAGAATCGATCGTGATGCCGTTCGTCACCTCGCGGACGACTTCCAGCGACGCCAGGATTTCGTAATCGTCGTCGACGATGAACTGTTCCTTCGGTTGCAGTAGCATCCTTTATGCACCTCCGTTATTTTCGCGCCCACGGGTCGTTTTCGGGTTTCGTTACGACACCGCGGTTCTTCGCAAGTTCAATCAGACGTTCGTTTGTCTTCTTCTTTTCGTCCGGGGAGTTGCGGACATCGGCACCGAATTTTCCACCGCCCAGCTTCTGCTTGAGCAGATGGGGCTTTTTCTTCGCCAGGTCTTCCAGCGCTTCTTTCACGCCTTCAATCTCGCCTTTGTCGTTTTCCTTGCACTTCGACAGATCGGCGAGTTTGAGTGCATCCTCCCAGTCGGCGAACCCGAGTTCATTCGCCAAAACCTTTACCTCGGCGGTCAGCAGACGCTTAAACGTTTTTTCGTTCTGCTCCTTCTCACGTTCTTTCAGGCGCTCGTCCAGCAGTTTTTCGATGTCGACCGGCTCGGTCTTTTTGTCATCGCCTTCTTTGCCTTTGTAGCCTCCATCGGGCTTTTTCAGCGCCGCTTGGAGCGCTTCTACCGAGTCGAAGCCCAGTTCCTTCGCCAGCGCCTTCTGCGCGGCCTTTTCGGCTCGTGAGAGCCGCGATTGAATGGCTGCGTCAAGTTCCGCTTGAGTGAACATCTTTCCCTTGTTTGGATCATTCGGATCAGGCGTTGGACTCGGATTCTGACCCGGATTCGGGTCGCTCGGTTCGGCGAAGAGCTGCAGATTGAGCGGAAGAAAGGGTTTTCTTATGGGTTTGATGGTTTCGAACATGGTTATGACCTCCGTTTTATAGCCTGGGTTGGCTTCCTCGATCGCAGTTTAACGTCATGCAACGGTTAGGACGGGAAAAGAAAAAGTCGCTCATTGAGCGACTTCTTTTCGAGTGTTTCGTTTTAATCTTAACAATGCACAAGTAATGAGATTGATCGCCTGCTCCACCGCATTTTTCTCGTGAGTCTCCCTTTCGAAATTATCAAACGGAACAAAATGCAGGTGAAGCAGTTCGTGGACGAGTGTTTCTTCCATGTCATATGGCCATTTTGAATATGGCGGAAAATCCACGGGATCAAGTATGCGGATGAGAGCCGTCTTGTACTGAATATTCCATTCGCATTCACCTTCATTGCCCGGGATTTTGAAACTCGACGCTCTTTCGATAGTTACTTGGATATCCCAATCCTGCAGCCGCAATATTGCTTGCCATTCGGCGCATTTTTCGCGAAGTTCATCTTCAGTAAGGATGACTTCCATGATAATTACCACCATTTCGGACGATAAAAAACCACCTGAACTTTAGTGTTCAAGTGGTTCTTTATGCTTGAATAATCTCTTCAATATCGTTGGCCGAAAGCTCCATCAGCGTCCCTTTGTGGTAGCCGCCGTAGTTTTCGATTTCCACCAAGTAAGTGAATTCCTCTTCTTCTGGCTCAATAAAATGCTTTGGAATGCAGGTCATTTCTGTTCCGTCAGCCATTTTCAGCCGAGTTCTTTTGCCTTGACGTTTATTCAACTCTTCCAATATCGGAGCAATCAATTCATTCATCTCCTTTCTTCGGATATACGTGGGCACCGGTTTTGGAATATACGATCATGACCCATTCGGTCGGTCTGTACTCTTTTGAGTCAAAATCAAAATAATCGCCCACATATCCGTTTGTTTTGACCGACTCTTTTGGTGCTCCTCCTGTTACAATTATACGTCCTTTCCCGGAATAAGTCTTCAAAATCTCGTCCGGATCAACTCGCAAAATGCTCGGTTCGAATCCGTCTTTCTTTAGCTTTTTCCTATAGTCCTCGAATTCTTTCGTCCCAATGATATGCCTGTTCTGCTTTTGACGATTTATGACTCGAGGGTACACGCCGGATTCGATATCTTCCCTCGCCTTGATGATCCGGTTGGCGTCCCGGTATAACTCCTGAAGTTCTTGATATGATTTTGTGTTCCGCGCTTTCCAGCTTGCAAACGTCCGAAGGTCTGGCGTGTCGTTTGGCAGCACAGCCTTGTAACGAATCCACTGTTTGCGAGTCGCGTTCTTTCGCGATTTTTCCCGCTGCAGCTCGTTGTATCGCCGGATATTCGCCTCCGTTCTGTTGTCCACGAACGGTCGGTTTGATTGCTTAATCATCCGCTCGACTTCTTCCGGTGGCGTCAATTCCTCGATCCAGGGCGTCAATGAGTGAACGCAATGCGAATGATACGGTGGTCTGACTTCCAGTTTCGGGAACCGCGGATCTCGCCCGCTGATGCTATAAACGCGACCCTGGTACTTGGCGCAATATTCGCATGTGATGCCGACATAGTTCACATACACCAGGTCAATACCGTTCTGGACTGCCATGTTCTCGGCGCCCGTCACATGCGCTTTGCGCTGATGGTAATGAATCACCCCAGCCATGTACTTGTCCGCCGGGATCCAGGCACCGTTTTTGGTGATCATGCCAGTTATGCCTTGCTGATTCAATTCAGCGACCGCCAACCGCGTCGCTTCCCGGCGGCTCATCCCAGTCAGCAGCGACCTTTCGTTCACCAGCCTTACGGCTTTCTCAATGCGGCGCTTTGCGTCAGCGCTCATATAATCCGACGCTTCCAGAATCGAATAGAACGCCTCGTCCATGATCGCCTGCGCCGCGCGCTGATGGATGAGGAGGCGAAGCGTGTCGTTGACCAACTCTTTCGCCATGCCTCCTTGGATCATGCCTGTGACGGCTTCTGCGGCGCCGGCGCGGTAAGATTCGCTGACAACGGATGCCATCTGCTGGCCGGCCTGGCCGGTCAATTCGGCAATGATCGCTTCGATCTGCCGCAGCAACTCCTCTTTCCGCCGGCGGTGAAGCGATCCGTCTTCAAGTGATTGCACCAGCGCCCGAAGCCTTTCGTCTGCCCGGGTGTACAGCGCGATCAGTTCCTCGGTTGAGGGCATGCGTCATCACTCCAAGTTAACCCGCGGTGGCTGTGTGAAGGTCGGGTTCATGGTGTCCATGGCGCGCTCGTTCTGAATCTTTTCGATTTCCGCTTGAATAGCCTCTTCCGACCAATCAGGATGCATGCGCCTGATTGTCGTCTCGAGCGACTGGACGCCGCCTTCGTATTTCGCGATTTCCCCGGTCTCTTTCTCGCTCTCGGCCTTCGGCAGCATGTCGCCCCACTCGATAACCGGCGCCTTGACTTCGTACTGCGTGCCGCCAAGCGCGTTTTCGAGGATGATGCACTTGCGGATCGCGTCCTTGATTGCTTTATCGAATTTCTCTTTGATCGCCTCTGCCTTGATGACCGACTGAATCCAGAGATACAAGAGAGCGACGCCGGAATCACCCTTGCCGTCTTCGAGTCCGGCCGCCTGCGGGGATGTCTTCGTGATAGCCAACATATACTTGATCAACCGCGTCACGTGCTCGAAAGACCGCTCCAACTTCGCATCCCACGTGATATACTGCGGAACTGCGCCGTTGTTCTCGTCGTAGGACACGACTTCCAGATCGGCGTTCCGGACGAATCGCTGACCGTAGTGTCTCTGATTCTCTCCGGCAACCGTGTCCCACAGTTTGCGTGGAATTGCCAGTTTTGGCTTTCCGTGCTTCTCGAACACGATCGCGTCTCGTGTAATTGTCCAGTTGATTTCTTCTTGGATAATGTCGATATTCCGCAGCGCGGACCGCCCCCGCGGATACAGTAGCGTCTCATCGTTCGTGACGAACCCGCACATGAGTTCGTTCACTCCGGAAAGTTCCACGTCCTCCGGAATATCCAGGCCGTAATCGCTCTCGTATTGGCGAATGTCGATCTGCTCACCGACTGTGTCACCTTCCATGCGGAAAACCATCTGCTGGACGGTCAGCCCGGTTTCGGTGAGCCGCTGCCGCTCGACGCGCAGGAACTGCTTTTTGCGGTCGCCCTCGCCCTGTTCCTCGATCCAAGCAATGTCGGCGCCCAGCTCGTCGTCGTGCGGGAAGAACTTTTCCCGCAGCACCCATTCGAACCAGACCCTTTTCGTCGTATCATCCCGGCGGATCCGGTACGCGATCATGCCGTCAACCTGGTGCTGCGTCACGGCGGCCCATATCTTTTCGCTTACCTTCGAAGCCGAAACGACACCCGTGACAAACTCTAGTTCCGCGTTCTTTTCCGAGTCGGCCGAGATGTTCCCAAGCGACCGGTTCAGGAGATCGGCCGGCAGTTCGGCGACCAGGCTCGCAAAGTTGGCCACGATGTACGGGACGCCGGATTCGACGACCTCCGTGGTCTGCTCCCATGCTTTGAGGCCCACCCGGCGCCACTTGAACCTTTTGTGCTTGCCGGCCGTTTTCGCCCGTTCGAAAATCTCGGCATGATCGCCGTCGTAGAGTTTTCGGAAGTAGATCGCCTGTGCAATTTCCTCGTCGAACGGTTTGGGAGGGAACGATTTTCGTACATATCGAATAGTCAATGACATCACCACCTTTACCAGCCAGCCGGCCGCTGGGTAGAATACTTGAGTTCGCTGCGGAACAGCACTGTGTTCACAAAATACCGGTCCGAATCCATCTGGTGGTCGTTCTGCTTCACGGGCTTGTCTTCGCCGCGCTCCTGTGCCTTAACGTCCCAAACGTAGGAGGCGATTTCTCGGAACGTCTCGACGCAGCAGTCGTTATATGCGATCAGCCCCTGGCTGAGCGCCGTTGCCACGTTGCGGATCCCGTTGACCACGTCGTTGTCGGCCTGCTCGACGATGAACCGCCATTTTTGTTCGATCGTCGCGATGAACGACGCCGCCGACGGGTCGATGATAACGGCCCGGACATCCCTGTTGCTGGCGAATTCCACCAGATCGGCGTAATATTCTTCGTCGGTCTTTTGCCTGCCGCTTTTCCGGCCGTCGTAATGGTATTCCTTGACCTTATACCACACGCCACGATAATAACCCCACAGGCCGAATGCCGTGGGGTTCTGCGTACCGTAGTCGATGCTGATGTAGTATTCGGTGTAGTCTCGGTCTACCGTCGGCTTGATGTGCTTTCCGCCGACCTCGTGGTCAAACATGTCGTAGATGACGCCTTCGGCCATGACCCATAGACCGAGGATGTAGCGCTTGAAGAAAACGCCGGAATACATCCGGCGGTAACGCTCTTTCACTCGCTCGGACAAACTCGGGTTGTCGTCCATGGTGAAGTGAAGATGAAGAGCGTTCTTTTCTTCCAGCTTGTCCAGCCATTCGACCTTAAACCAGTGATACGGGCCGGCCGGGTTGCAGTTGAACCAGAGTTTAGCCCCGTCCACGCTGCAGCGCGCCGTCGCCTGGTTGACAAAGCTCTGCGGCATGAGGGCAACCTCGTCGAAAAACATGCCGGCAAGCGTGATGCCTTGGATCAAGTCTTGGCTTCGCTCGTCCTTGCCTCCGAAGAGGTAAAAATAGTTCGTGACAGCGCCGCGGCTGACGATCAGCAGGTTGTCCGCTCGGCGATCCTCCACGCGATACCCGCGGCTGGCCAACATCTGCTTGAGAGGGCCGATAACGTTTCGGCGCAGCGCCCCGATCGTCTTGCCGGCCATGCCAAACTGCTGGCCGTTGAATGTCTCCATTGCCCAGACGACGAACGAAAAGGACATCGAAGCTGTTTTCCCGGCGCGGACGGAGCCGTCACAGATGATCGCGTCTTTATCGCGATGCGGGCTTTCCGGCATCCACCATGTGAGAACCTGGAGTTGTTTACGACTGAATGGTTGCCATCGGAAAGTGGGCTTAATCCTTTTCGTCGTCCTGCTCGCCATCGGTCCACACCTCCGCCGCCTTACCTTTCAGGGCATCGAGGAAACCGTCATCAGGTGCACCATCAGTCGGTCCGGCAGCCGCCTTCGCTTCCGCCCGAACCTTTTCGACTTGCGCCTGCATAAGCTCCAGCTTCGCGCGGCGCTCGTCGTTCTCAGGCGCGGCGGAGAGGAATTGCTTGATCGCGGATCGAAGTTCACGCGAAATTTTCGTGAATGCACCGATATCGACAGCCTGCTTGTCCCATGCGAATTGAATGTTCCACTCTTTTTCATCAATTTGCATTTTCCCGGTAGACATGCGTTTGGTCTTTTTAAGTTCCTTCGTCATGTCGTCCCGATCCCGGACGAACATGATCCGCTGCGCCCATAACATCTTAGCGTAGGCAAGTTCCACACCCTGCCACAGCATGTCCAGCGGGTCAAGGTTTTCAACTTCCTTCATCAGTTCCTGCAACTCGTCCGGCAGCAGTTTGCGATAAAGCCCGTGCTTCATAGCATTGGTATTTCGCGGTGGAGCGCCGCCGCCTTTGTTGCCCTTGGCGTTCTTGTTGCCCTTCGGCGCGCCGCGTGGACGCTTGGCGGGAATCTCGTCCCATTTGTCCTGAAACTTCCATTTGCGAACGAGTGTATCGGATATGCCGAGCTCGTCAGCGATCTCGACCAGCTTCTTTGTTCGCCCGCTTTTCAACCAGATTTGAAGGGCCTTTTTGCGATTTGTGCTGCGTTCTCGGGCCACTACATCCACCCCACCCCCGATATTTGAGTTTGAAAGAACGCTCCCCTATTTTTTTCTTCGAGCGTTACCATTGAAATTCACGCTTTTGCTGAAAAATATAGCTATTAATTTTCCCTAATAATTGTCAATACACTAACCCATAACATATATTCTGTTGCACTCATAAATCGCTGTTCTTCTTCGATTCTTCTAAGAATTGTTTGCGGTGCAGTTGTTTGAGTGCAACACAACCCAAATTATGCGTACTTCAAACGCCGGATTGCGCTGTCCATGAGGTCCTGAGTCAGCCCCAAATACATCAAAGTTACGGTTTCCGACGTGTGATTGAACATGCGCATTAGTAACGCCAGATTCCGCGGGTCCTGCATGTACAGGTGGTAGCCCCACGTCTTCCGCATCGTATGCGTGCCGATGTCGTTCAGGCCAAAATGATCGGCCGCCTCGCGCAGCATCTTGTAAGCAGTGCTGCGGTCGATCGGCCTACCGGCAAAGCCGGTGTGCTTCTTCCGCTGCCGACTCTGGAATAAATATTCATGATCCTGCTTGTCCCGAATGAAGAAATCCAGGTCCGCGCGGATCGACGGGTGGATGATGAACCGTTTCCGCTTCTTCGTCTTCGACTCGACGATGTCGATGTGGGTGCCGCGGACTTGCCCGACTTTCAAGTTGAGCAAGTCGGACACGCGCAGGCCGCTGTAGACGCCGAGCGAGAAGAAGATATAGTTCCGGAAGTTCCGGATCTTGAAATATTGCCTGATGGCCTCGACCATCTGCGGATCACGGATCGGCTGGACGAAGTTCATGGACCACCACCTCACACAAAAATAGGTAAAAAAAAGCACCTTTTTAAGGTGCTGGAGTAAAGCCAATCTTGTTAGGTTTTAAATAAGTTACATTGTCTGTAATTCTAATATCTTTGATTGGTGACCATTTTGCATGCTCGCCCAAAACGAACCATGTTATTGGATTTTCAAAAAACTCTTCCTTCATCAGAGGGCCTATATTACCTTTATCAGTAAATATTGGGTCGTGCCTCCATCCAATTCCATATTCATACGCAATTTTTTCTTTATGATTCACAAAAATCCTCATAATGGTTACATATCCAATATCCAGTTTAGCCGTTAACGTAATGCAACCGGCCAATTTATTCGTAACTTCAGGTTCATTAACAATTATCTCAATAAAATCCCTAGTGGGGAATCTTTTGTTAATTTCCGCGTCCATATCAACCAATGCAACTTCATCATGTACTGTCAGCGCAAAATTGTGGTTAAGTATTTTAAAACGATACGATTTCTCGCTACTTTCGACAATTTGAATACTACCAGGCAACTTAGTGTGAATATCACGAGCCGATTTATCATACTCATCCACTAATTCACGAAAGAACGTATTTGTTTTTTCGACCACATCTTTACAGAGCCGATCATACTTTCGACGAGTCTCGATCACATCGATAATGCTCAATTTCGATCACCCTCCTTACCCCATAATTCGACACAAGTAGGATTTTTCCTGTTTACGGCCGCACAACCCCCGTCCGCTTATCGCGCCGATACGGATTGACCGACCAGATGATGCGATGCCGCTTGCTGATCCAGCCCGCGAAATTGCGCGGGACGGTGATGACGGATCTCTCTTTCACGATTCATTCCTCCCTATGATGGTGTGCCGGCACTTCCGGATCGTTTGCGCGGCCGGCGAGCGCCCGGGTCCTGCTCATTCACCGCTCCGGTCGCGGTCGAAAGGAGGGAGCCGCACCTGTCTCGCTTTGCCCCGCGAGCAGGCTTCGGTCATGCGGCAATTTGGGGATGAGCAGGCGAAAAGAAAAAAGCCGCCGATCATCGGCGACCCTGAATGCAATTTGGAAGTTTAATCCCGCCCGTCACACCCGTGGACCCTATATATCCGCTGCCGAGCGGCTTGATTTGGCATGACAGGCGGGATTGCCCGCTGCCCGGGCGGCCGCTTCCCGGCCTCCCGCGGAAAGACGGTCATGCGGCCCAGCGGGCAAATGTTTTGACACTATCATTGTACCATGGACGATTCAAAATCTACTGCCTTTTTCCTGCCAAAAGTCTGCCATTTTTCTGCCACGTTTTTAGGCCGTTCGCTCTGCTTCCGGCTCCACGAACACCTCCAACCGCAGCATGAATGCCAGCTTGTAGATGGCCTTCGATTTCAGCCTGTAGTATTTCCGCTCACTCATGTGCAGCTCGCTGTAGACGTTGTAGTCGTAGACGTCTTCACCCTCGAGGTATCGCATCTCAATGATCTGGCGCTCGAGCTTCCCGAGCCGGCTGACAGCCTTCTGAACCTTTTCTGTGATCTCCTTCATGCGCTCTTCGGTGTCCACGTTCCACGCAGCTACGTCTTCAGTCGGCTTACCGACTGCGTTCGTCGGCCCGTGATACCGCGGTTCCGGGGATGTCGTCACCTTCATTTCCCGGCGGACGAATCCGATCTGACGGTAAACCCTCGCCGTCTCCAGATGCTCTTCGACGCGCTGCCTGGTTGCTTCTCTGTCTATCTCCCACGGAAAAACCATTTGCTCGATACCCATACCCCTACACCTCGCTGTATGGTAAAATAGGTGTAGGAACGTCTGTTTGCTTTTTCCCCTGCATGCCCCATATGCAGGGGATTTTTTTATATCGCTTTGGCCCTCTCGTCTATCTCCTGCAGCAGCTGATCGTCCTCGTTGAGGCGGCTGACCGTGATCCCGGCGCCCACGGAATAGCTGGACAACACCTGCAGCCGGGCCTGCTTCTGGCGGTAGCTGGAGAGCAGCTCAATGGCTTGTTGTTCGTTCACGCATCACCGCTCCCTTCTTCCGCTGGTTAAACTGATCCGGCGACCGCAGCACATACTCCCGGCCGGACACCCGGATCACAGTCGGGACGCCTTTTTTCACCTTCACGACCGTTACAACGGGCCTGTATTTGTGTCCGCTGATCAATCTGTCATCCCTCCTTCGGCGGCTCCGGCAGCGGCGTCCAGTGGGTGATTTCATATGCCTTGTGCCAACCAAACCGAGAGAACAACGCAATGTCAACGCGATCTTCATTCTCCTTGTACTTGTAAAACACAAGGTATTCGCCTTCTTCTTCCGGCAACCGCTCTTTAACGCTGATCCAGTTCACTCCACCGTCACCCCGATCTCTTTGAGGATGGCGAGCATTTTCTTATAGGCGTGACCAGCGCCAGCAGTTGCAGGGCTCACAGACACTTTTCCAAACTCTTTCATGAAATACCGCAACCCCTCGATCAGCTTGTCGCGTTCTTCCCGCAACTTCCGGTTTTCCTTAGTCAGCCGTTCGCGTTCAGATACCAGTTCAGCGATTTTCACAAACCGTTTCCGATTATCTTCCTCCACCCGGCACAACTCCGCCACTCCAGCACCTTGCGGGCGACTTCTTCGGGGGATTCGTCGGATATGTTCAGCAGTCGCTTCAAATCTTCTTTTCTGCAACGCTCGCATGCCAAGATTTTCTTTGCATAGTGGTTGGTTGGCATTTCCGTCAATTCGCCGCCGCAACGCGGGCAATATTCGATCATCCCTTTTCCCTCCCTCAAAACTGCATCTCCAATTGCCCTTCCTGCACCGTCTCGAACAGCCACGTTTCGAACCGTTTCCGCTGTTCTTCCGTCACTTTCGCCCATCTGTCCAGCCCGTTTTGCAGCAGCCACTCGCGCCATTTGCTGCTGATCCAGAGGATGTATCCTGTCACATCCCCCGGATCAGCGCCGGTGTGATGAAGATAGGCGCGGAAGTAGGGTTGGAATTCGTCATACTGACCACTCACGATGACCGTCTCCTCTGCCACAGTCCGTATTGACTAGCCACTCCGACCACCGTCGGCACGGTCACGTCCAGCATGTCCGCAATCTCAGACGGCGTGTGATACGGCCACAGACGGATCAGATCGTAAACCTTTCGCGAGCTGAGCGTCCGGCGCTGCAGCTCCCGGGCGGCTGCGTATCGTTCTTCAAGCGGCTGGCTGTCATCTACGGCGATTTGGTAGAGTTGTTGTTTTGCCGTCATCTCAATGCACCACCGTTCGCTCCTGCTCCTCTGTCTCCGGCAGCACCCACACGTCGTTCCACGACATCTCGAAGGTGATACCGGCATCTGCCTGTGCGATTGCCATCATGATCACATTGCCCATGGCCTCAGCAGCCGGCACCGGAACTGCATTCCCGATGTATTCCCGGGCCTTCGCATCGCTGCATCCATCGAGTTGAAAGGGCCTGCCATCCGGCAAGTGAGCCGGGAAACCCTGCAACATCGCAAGTTCATAGGTCGTCAGCGGCCGGTGCCACGTCCCGTCCTCAGCCACGATCACCCAAACGCCGCTTTCGGTGTCCGCCGGTATCCGCGGGTCGGCGACGGCCGCCGCGCCGGCGTGAATGTCCCCGGCACCGATGACCGTCTTCGCCGGCTCTTCCCAACGCATGACGCCGTAAGTTCCTGACCTTGGCGAGCATATCACGCGCGGGTCCGCGACCACGATAGCACCGTTGTTCGGCCTGTGTGCACCCGTGACGCACGGGGCCGGCTCATCGTACCGGACCACTCGGTATATTGCGGCGTGTCCGTTCGCATCGAGCCCAATGCGCGGGTCCGATACCGCCGCGGCGCCGTTGCTCCGCCCAGGGCCGGCTGTGGCCGTCACCGTGCGGGATGGATCGTCCCACTGTTCGACCGCGTATGCGCCGCCGCGCGGTTCGTGCACGATCCGGTATTTCTCCCATTCGAGATTGTTGAGGTCACGCCAGTCGCCGCCGGCCGGGATCAACGCCAGTCGAACCCACGTCTTCCATTGGAGTCGCGGCAGCCGGTGCATCGGGCCGCCGGCCGGATCGTCAGGAAGTGGAAGCCGGCCGATGACATCGCCGATCGTCTTGAGCGGCTTCTTCGGCGGCAGGTAGCACCAGTTCGGCACGCGCTTCAGGTTCCGGGCCAGCAGCAGGAATCGCATCCGATTCTGGCCGAGGCCGCCGATCTCACCGAGATTGTGGTCGGACCGCATATCCACTGCGTAGCCGTACCGCTCAAGCAGGCGCTTGATGCGTTGCAGGATGTCGGCCCCACGGGACGTTATCCGCGGCACATTCTCAAAGTGGATGAAAGCCGGCAGCACGCCGTCGCCGTAGAGGCGGCATGCCTCAAGGCAGAGCTTCAGGCCACGGATCGTGAGAAGGTTCAGCGCCTGGTACTTCGCCGACCGCGCCGATCGCTCCGGCAGCAGGCCGCTGAAGCCTTTGCACGGGGGCGAAAGAAAGATGTAGTCAGGAACCTGCTCGCCGAATGCCTGCCACACGTCCCACGGCGTGACCTCCTGCCACTCCGCCGGCGGCTCGTGGCCGAACCATTTCCTGTACTGGTCGCGGCTGAACAGGTCCATTTGCACGGCCGTCTGCTCACCGGTGATGATGTCGTGATTCCGGCAGGCGACCGGGTCGAAATCGATCGAGCAGAGGATGCGCCATCGATAAACCCGGCCGTATGCCTCGACCAGCGATCGCTGCAGGCCCGCCGAGAACCCGCCGATACCGCCGAAGAGGATTGCTACTGTACGCGTTTCGGTCATTTCTCCATCACCGGGAACTCATCCCACGTCTGTCCGTCCAGCACGCGGCCGGCCTCTTTCTTACTGCATCGAATGAACGTTTCACCATGCGGATAGGAATCCAGTTCGGCAGCTTGTTCCCCACCGATCTGAAAGCCTTCGGGAATCTGCGAATAGGGAATATGGTTTCCCCATTGTTTGAAGAAGAACGACACTCCTGCAGCCTGGCATTGATCCCGTATGCTCCGCACCCAATCCGGGTGCATCGGCCGGGCGCCGGGGCCGCTCTCTCCGCCCACAATCACCCAATCTATGGCCGTCTCCGGGCAATCTTTCGCCATTCGCGGACAGCACCGGTAATCACTGCAGTAGCATTCGCCGTCGAACGGTTTGAATGCCGAGAGGTCCACCGGCCCCAACAATGGCTCCATAGACAAGAATCGCACCGCCGCCGGCGTCTGCAAGAGCAGCGGGATGCGCTCGTCTGCTGCGCGCTGATTCTCGACCGACACGCCGAGCCAGACGTTGGGAAGGGGGCCTTCCAGCGGACCACACCAAAGGCCGTCTTCCCGTCTCCAATACCACCCATCAGCTGCCCACTTCGACAAAATCTCCAGCATCCGTTCCGGCCGTTTGGTCAGGATCTGATAGGTGTGTTGCGGAGTCCGCGCCATGACATCCCAGATGGAACCGATATAGGATTCCGGCACATTCGGATGAAAGAGGTCGCTCATACTGTTGACGAACACCCGCCGCGGCTTCTTCCACTTGAGCGGCTGGTCCTGCACATCCGGAACGAATTTGATCTGGCCATTCCAGCGGCCATTCTCGATCGTCCCCTCATACGGCATGCCCTCGCCGGAAAACCGCGACGCCATCTTCTCGGCGTAGCAGTTGCGGCAGCCCTCGCTTACCTTCGAGCAGCCGCGCAAGGGATTCCAAGTCACGTCAGTCCATTCGATTTTCGTGATCGTGCTCACGCTTCCACCTCCACAAGTCGCAGCGTCGGGTACCGTTTCTCAAACATGTTCCGCTTCATGCGGTACTCCCGCGTCCGCATGCCCTTCACATCCTCGACAGTGATCGACCCGTCGGCCCAGCAGATCAGGAAGTCGGCGACGTACTCGATCTTGCCGAACGTGATGTCGCCCTTCTGGAAGCCCTCCTGCAACAAGAACCGCGGTTGCCGGATGAACCATTGGACCTCGCCGGCCGTCTGGAGGGCCTTCAGCTCGCTGTACCGCCGCGCTTCAGCTTGCGAATCGAATGTGATGCCGTCGACACGGGTCTTCTCGTTCCGGTACTTGCTGCGCTTCTTGACTGCCTGCATCGCTATATATTCCTGAAGCGTCATGCGCTCCGTCATGCCCATTGCCTCCTCCGGTCCGGCTCTTCCCGGCGCGCCGGCTGCTCGCTGTGCCCGCGGTCGAGGCTCACGAACTTGTTGAAGTTCTTGAGGAAGACGAGCTCGACCGTACCGACCGGGCCGTTCCTCTGCTTAGCAATGATGATCTCGATGATG
>Ga0310838_1000445_pt1 | contig 36568 bp, 30 predicted proteins | sample SM_ome_6_FD_202241 | JGI IMG/M metagenome (GOLD analysis project Ga0310838, IMG submission 202241) | Sorghum-adapted microbial communities enriched on stacked mutant (SM) sorghum from Joint BioEnergy Institute, Emeryville, California... ...
GATGATATCGCCTTCTGGAACCATATCGACATAAGGTTTGAAATAAGCATTGTATTCATTGGATTCAGGCCGAAAACGCAAAGGTCATCCCCCCACAGTGAATTTCTTCAATGACACGGAATATCATGACGTCGTTTGGAATAGGTAATGTTAGTTTATCATGATTGTAGCATATAAAGATAGAAGAATAATTGATGTGGGGTGTAAAGGATTATCATCGTCCGTCAAAGAAAAAAACATATAGCTAAGGAGTCAATAAAAATATTATGTCAATTAAGTTAGGCGCAATCCTTAAAAATGCATTGCAAGAGTTAGAAAATCATCCCTATGTCGGTCACATCCGCGGAAAAGGTTTACTTGTCGGGATCGAATTAGTGGAAGACAAAGTCACGAAAAAACCAATTGCGCCCGAAAAAATTAACAAAGTCATTAATGATTGTAAAGAAAAAGGTTTAATTATAGGGAAAAACGGGGACACCGTCGCGGGCTTTAACAATGTGATCACATTGGCCCCGCCGCTCTGTCTGACAAACGATGACCTCAACTTTTTGGTTGAAACGCTAAAGCAAGCGATTTGGAACTTAGCTTGAACATAAGGAAGGTTAAGTCTCTTGCTCATTTACTGAAAAAATGTTTTTTTGTAAAAATTTTTCCATCATAAGCTTCATCGCTCCATTAACCCAATCAAAAATTCCAACCTCCTTTGATGAAGGGTATATTGAAATTGGATTGAAGAAAAAGCTGAAAGAGTCGAGATAACACAATAGTTATTGATAAACAAAGATGCATCTTTTAGAAGCCATCATGTGGCTAGCATCGCTGAGAAATGATATTCTTTTAAGTAAGAGGAAAAAGTTGCATCAAAGGAGATTTAAGCAATGGGAAACTATCGAGGCTATATCGGAACGTACACAAAAGGGGAGAGTGAGGGCTTATATTCTTTTTCTTTAGATACGGATAAAGGCGAAATCCGAGATGTACGGTTAGCCGCTGTCCTTGACAATCCGACATATTTAACGATCAGTGATGATAACCAAAATCTTTATTCTGTCATTAAAAAAGGAGAAACCGGCGGAGCGGTTGCCTTTTCCATTGATCAAAACACCGGGGCACTTAAAGCGCTTAATGACCGCGCATCTAATGGTGCCGCACCTTGCCATATCAGTGTTGACCAAAAAAAGCAATATGTGCTGACGGCTAATTATCATAAGGCCGAAGTTGTTCTTTATCCTCTCAATCCAGAGGATGGGAGGTTGAAAGACCCTTCCTCCATCGTAAAACTAGAAGGTTCAGGGCCCAATCCAAAACGGCAAGAAAGCGCTCATACCCATTTTGCTGGATGGACGCCGGATGAAAAGTATGTGGTGGTAGTGGATTTAGGAATGGATGCGATTGTAACGTATCGAGTGAAAGCCGGCAAACTGGAAGAAGCAAGCCGCCTATTGGTCAAACCGGGCAGCGGCCCGCGTCATATCGCTTTTCATCCTAATGAAAAATACGCCTATGTGATGACCGAATTGAGTGGGGAAATTATCGTGCTTGATTATAATGCGGAAACGGGAAAACTGTTGCCGAAGCAATATGCCCAAACGCTTCCAACACATTTTTCCGGTTATAATGACGGCAGTGCCATCCATCTGACTACTGATGGGCGGTTCGTGTATTGTGCGAACCGCGGCCATAACAGTATTGCCGCTTTTCGCGTGGATGAAGGATCTGGCCAGCTGACATTGATCGAGCACACACCGACGGAAGGGGATTGGCCACGCGATTTTGTTCTTGATCCTTCTGAACGGTTTTTAGTCGCTGCCAACCAAAATTCCGGCAATCTCGTGTTGTTTTCTCGTGATGTTGAATCAGGAAGATTAACCCTCCGGCAAGAGGATGTCCGTGTCCCGGATCCGGTTTGCGTGAAGTTTTTACATATTTAGAATGAAAGACATTACGATCTGCAAGGAAAGCCTTTCTTCAGTGCGTATCGTTTTGAAAAAACGAGAAGGTTGACGGCCTTAGTCAACCTTTTTTTCGTCCTTTAAGATTTGATAAAAATAGCACGTCTTCCCCAAGACATCGGACGGATGGCGACACGCGAATGGATGCAGCAAAAGTGCCATGGCAGGGGATAAATTTTTTTTTCGGATTTCGAAGCAAATCACATTCTTTTTTTTCACAAATGGTGTATATTAATGAATTGATTTTGAAGCATACGTGAGCTGTTCGTCAAAACGATCGTATTGGAAGGGGATGCTGTGTGGAAGAAACGTATCAATCAGGTCCTGAGAAACCGAGAATTTGGACGAAAGACTTCATTTTTATTTGTATCGCCAACTTTTTTGTCTTTATCGGCTTTCAGATGACGCTGCCAACGCTTCCGCTTTTTGTTGAAAAGCTTGGCGGTAGCGATCAACTGATCGGCATGGTCGTCAGCATTTTTACCTTATCCGCTTTGCTTATCCGCCCTTGGGTCGGCCATGCGTTGGAATCCAAAGGCCGTCGTTTTATTTACCTCGTCGGCTTGGGGATTTTCGTCGTGTCGGTTGGGTCCTACGCCTTTTTATCGAGCATTGTGTTGCTTTTTCTGATGCGAATCATTCAAGGAGCTGGCTGGGGCATGTCCACAACAGCCGGTGGGACGGTGGCTACAGATATTATACCGGCAAAACGGCGCGGTGAAGGCATGGGCTACTTCGGTTTATCAGGAAACCTCGCCTTAGCGCTCGGGCCTAGCTTCGGACTGGTCCTTGTATCAATAATCGGGTTTTCGTATACCTTTTTACTTTCTGCTCTTGGAGGTTTGCTTGCCCTCATTTTTGCCTCTATGTTGCATTATAAGCCAGTTGATAAAAATGCTGTCGCTCATAACCGCTGGGATGTCCTTGAGAAAACCGCGTTGAAGCCTGCTTCATTGATGTTTTTTATGACCATGTGTTTTGGCGGCATTGCCTCGTTTCTTCCGCTATATGCAGAGGAAAAAGGAATTGGCGGCATCGAATGGTATTTCATCATTTATGCACTGGCTTTAATGCTATCACGAACGTTTTCCGGACGCATTTATGACTTGAAAGGTCATCAAGCCGTCTTTATTCCTGGTGCGGTTTTAATTATCGCCGCGATGCTCAGCCTATCCTATCTAGGCAGTTTTCTATATCTCATACTTGGTGCAATTCTGTTTGGCATCGGTTTTGGCGCCATTCAGCCAGCCATGCAAGCGTGGGCAGTGGAAAAAGCACCGATGAATCGGAAAGGAATGGCCAACGCCACCTTTTTCTCTTGCTTTGATTTAGGCGTCGGATTTGGTGCGTTATTCTTCGGCATGATCGCGAGTCATTACGGTTATGCAGACATCTATCTTGTTGCTGCTAGCTCTGTCGTTGTTTCAGTCATCCTGTATTTGATCTATCTTGTTCGCGACAACAAACAAAAAAAGGTAAGACAACGTTTGACGCAAGCTTAGACCATTCACAGTCGAAAACAGGTAAAGGAGCGTCTTTCTTGATATCCTTTGGGCTCAGAGATCAAGGATAAGTAAATGAGTACGATTTATTGATTTACGTGTTCTGTCTAGGGGGAGAGATGATGGAAAGTTTACCTTGTAAAGGTTGTCGAGGGCTCTGTTGTGGACCCGTTCCGATCACCAAGGATGAGCTTAAAAAAATCAAAAAGAAAATTCAATCCATGCCAAAGAAACTGCGTGAGGAACTAAAAAACCAGCCGCGAATGCCTGGCACTTGTATTTTTTATGATGAAAAAAAAGATGGTTGCGGCATTTATTCCGCCCGGCCCTCCATCTGTCAGGCGTTCGGCTATTATAAAAATCTTGCCTGCTTTCGCAATCCCAAAGTGGCCTCCAATAGAAATTATGTTGCGAAAGACTCCCCGGTAGGCATTTTAAGTGTGGATTTTACATGGAAGGATTTCATATGAAGCGATATGCCGGTTGTTTACAAAAAAAGTGGACAGAAAATGAGTGAAGGACGACACAACGCCAAAAATAGAAGAGTCCCCCTATTTGAACCGAGGGGGACCCTTGACCAGGCCAATGTTTTATTGATGTTTTTTCTAATATAAAGATGCGGTGCGACGTTTTGCAAGCTTATGAGCTGTAAAACGTCGCGACTCAAGATGTGCAACGTTTTGGCACGTGAACTTACTGAAAACGTCGCGCAAAATTAACCGATACCTGATGCTGTTTTACTTCAATCTTCCCGCTTTCTTCGCAGCCTCTTTTAAAATGTGCTCGATTTGGCTATTGACGCTTCGAAGCTCGTCTTCAGCCCACTTGGCGAGCACTTCATATAATTTTTGGTCGATGCGAAGAGGAAAGGCTTTTCGCTTTGTCATAAAAACACGACCTTAGTAAATCGTTCCGTTATTGATGACCGGTTGTGTTCCTTTTTCAGAGACAATCGCAATCATTAAATTATTGACCATTTGTGCTTTTCTTTCTTCATCGAGATCAACGATTTTTTGTTCCGTAAGTTCATCAATAGCTGCTTTCACAAGTCCAACCGCCCCGTCGACAATTACCTTACGCGCCGACAAAACCGCCCGTGCTTGTTGCCGCTGCAACATGGCGGAAGCAATCTCTGCGGAATAAGCGAGGTGCATGATGCGTGCTTCAATGACATCGACACCGGCCACTGCCAACCGTTGTTGTAGGTCATTCACAAGGACTTCGGCAATTTCATCACTGTTTTGCCGCAATGTCCACTGATTTTCCTTTGATTCAAACGTATCGTAAGCATAATGGCTGGCAATATGGCGAATGCCGGTTTCGCTTTGGATTTGCACAAATTGAATGTAATTTTCGACGTCAAACACGGCTTTTGCGGCATCACTTACTTTATAGACGACGACCGCGGCAATTTCAATGGGGTTGCCTTCTAAGTCATTCACTTTCAATTTTTCACTATTAAAGTTCGTCACCCGCAAGGAAACGCTCTGTTTGAAAGTGAACGGGATCGTCATCCATAACCCTTGATCGCGGATGACCCCAAGGTATGTCCCAAAGATAGTTAACACTTTTGCTTGGTTAGGCTGCACAATCGTCAAACTGGTTGCTGCAACAATACATAGTAAAACAAGCAGAACACCAAGTAATTTTACCGGAATGGCTGGCGCGCTAATGATAAGATAGACGCCAATAATTAAACTGATAAATGCAAGCAAAAGGGCACCATAACCATTCATTTTAAAGACCGGTTTTTCCTTCATCATGAATCCCCCCTAAAATATTTCTTTTGATATTAATATGATATCATATCTGTATTAAAATGGCAATGTGGATTTCAGAAAATTGTATACTTTTCCTTTAATGAGTCACTTTTGTTTTCGATTTTCAATCCAATGGCAACGTGGTAAGATAAACACAGCATAGAAAAGTTGATTGTCTCAGGGGTTGAAAACTTGAAACAGTTAATTAATAAGGAAGTAGCAGCCATTGAAATTTCCGGCATCCGCAAGTTTTCGAATATGGTCGCGGATGTCGAAGGCATGATCTCACTGACGATCGGTCAGCCCGATTTTCCAACACCCGAGCACGTCAAACAAGCTGGTATTCAAGCCATTGAACAAAATGCGACCACTTATACGCATAATGCCGGTGACCGCAACCTGCGACATGCTGCCAGTGCTTTTGTTCAGAGGAAATACGGTTTAACATATAATCCTGAAACAGAAGTGATTGTGACCATCGGTGCAAGCGAAGCGATTGATGTCGCGTTAAGAACGATTCTTGAAGCTGGTACTGAAGTGATCTTGCCGGGACCGATCTATCCCGGTTACGAACCAATCATACGTTTATGCGGCGCGACGCCGGTGTATGTTGATACAAGGGATACAGCGTTTAAAATCACAGCGGAAAAAATCAAACAAGCGATAACGGAGAAAACAAGGGCAGTCATTTTACCTTATCCATCCAACCCGACAGGTGTGACGTTGACAAAAGATGAATTGGGTGCCATTGCTGAGATCATCAAAGATCATGACATTTACGTTTTGGCAGACGAAATCTATAGTGAGCTGACATATGATGCACCGCATGCTTCGATTGCTTCCTTTATACCGGAGCAAACCATTGTCATTAACGGCTTATCAAAATCTCATGCGATGACAGGTTGGCGCATTGGTTTTCTGTTTGCCCAGGAATGGCTAGCCCAACATATTATAAAAGTACACCAATACAATGTTTCTTGTGCCTCTTCTATTTCTCAAAAAGCGGCGATTGAAGCTTTAACGGCAGGCATCAATGATGCCGAAGAGATGAAAGCCGAATACATGAAGAGGCGATCCTTTGTCAGTCAACATTTGGATGAACTCGATCTCGAATATGTGATGCCGAATGGGGCCTTTTACTTTTTCGTCAAACTGCCGTCCTACCTAACGCTTAATTCTTTTGACTTTGCGGTCGATTTAGCTAAGAAAGGGAAGGTGGCTGTTGTCCCAGGGAGCGCTTTTTCAAAATATGGGGAAGGCTATTTCCGAATCAGTTATGCCTCTAGCATCGAAATGCTGACGGAAGGCTTTAAAAGAATGAAACGGTACCTACTCGGGTAAAGGCACTCCAAATCATGACATTTTCATGACGATGCCCGGGATGCGGATGAAAAGGGGGCCTTGCGCTCGACTTTTTTATATATTACATCATAAATGGATGTGAAGGATGGACGTCATGAATAAAACGGAAATTTATGGGGAACTAACAAAACTCATTGATGAACATAAAATTTTGCAAGATGAACCGTTAAAACCACATGTATACACACGGATAGGTGGCAAGGCGGATTTTCTTGTATTTCCTAGTAACTTTGAAGAAGTTCAGCACCTTGTCAAATTTTCTCTCACTCATCATATCCCTTATACGATTCTTGGAAACGGCTCGAATCTCATTATACGTGACGGCGGAATCAGGGGCATTGTCATAAATCTTACCGATTTGACCGACATGCGGCTTGAAGGGGAAAAAATCATTGCCCAATGCGGTGCCGCGATCATTGATGTGTCGCGTTTTGCTTTGAAACATTCGCTTACCGGTTTGGAATTCGCCTGTGGCATCCCCGGGACCGTCGGTGGTGCTGTTTACATGAATGCGGGAGCGTATGGCGGGGAATTGAAAGATGTGTTGGAGTCGGCACTGATTTTGGATAACCAGGGCGAGATGAAGAGACTCCGGAATGACGAGCTTGAGTTTTCATACCGAAACAGTCTTGTCGCACAAAAAGGCTATCTTGTATTGGAAGCCGTTTTTGCATTAACAAAAGGGGACAGCCGTGCCATTAAGGAAAAAATGGATGATTTAACCTTTCGCCGGGAATCGAAACAGCCATTGGAATATCCGTCCTGTGGCAGCGTCTTTAAACGGCCACCCGGTTATTTTGCTGGAAAATTGATACAGGATTCCGGTCTTCAAGGCACGCGAATCGGTGGTGCCCAAGTTTCCACAAAACATGCCGGCTTTATCGTCAATATTGCTGATGCCACAGCTTCTGATTATATTTCACTCATCCGCCATGTTCAAAAAACAGTGAAAGAAAAGTTTAACGTCGATTTAGAAACTGAAGTAAAGATCATCGGTGAAGATTAAAAGCTTAGCCTTTCGGTTGAGCTTTTTATTTTTATAATCGTCAGTTTACATCAATGATACCATCCATCCCTTCCCTGGAAGGGCCGGTGAGTGTCATGACTAGCCTTTTGGCAAGCCTTTCTTTCACTTTTATATGAGAGGTTCTAGATATTGGTTATTTGTCGGTAAGAATATTGAGAAAATTACAAAAGTTTGCTTAAAGGGATAAACATTATGGTAAATCATAACTAACGATGGCTACCGTTTAAAGGAAGGAGTTAAAATCTCCATTTAAAGCGATTCGATCCTCAAAACGAAAGACCGTGTAAGGTATCCTCATTTTGGGTCAGCTAATTTGTTATTTTATACATAGAAATGATCAATGGAGGAGTTGTAACGATGGCATATTATCCTAAATATTTTCTCGTCTTATGCCAAGACCGCCTACATGACCCGAACGGAAAGCCATATTCCCTTTATTTTATCAATCTTTCCGATACTAAGATCAAACGGCTGGATGTTAAAACCGGCGGATATGCCACCATCGATCATGAATTGGTTAATTTGGAGCCTACTGAAAAAACATGGACGAACCTTCCTCCGCGAGCATTTTGTTTCATTCAAACGGCTGGTAAAGCGGATTTTGATTATGTGCTTTGGTACAATATCAAGGCCATAACCGAAGAAAAAGAACAAGATTTAACCTTTCACATTCCAAAACATTTAATCGATGCCAAAAGGGTAGATAGCCTCCCGGTGCTCGGTCTGCCTGGTTATGTCTTTTACCCGATGGATTAAAAGGGGGATGGCCCCCTATTGTGTAACAACCGCCGGGTGAGAATCCTCTTTAGAAAAGAAAAACTTTACGTGATGCGATTTACCTCACAGTAAGCGCCAGGCCATCGGGTTATTCTAATAGTACGAGCACGCATTTATTTTGTTTGAAAGGGGATACACATGACTCTTAAACATATCCATGAATTTTTGGTATACGATTCGGCTCGCATGACGAAGCAAACCATTTATAAAGAAGGAAAGAGTCAAGTCTTCGTTTTAAATTTAATGCCCGGTCAACAAGTACCGGCACATAGCCATCCGAACGCTCATGTTTTTCTTCTTGTTGTAAAGGGGAAAGGAATAGGTCGAATCGATGAGACTGTTTTTGACATCCGCGAGGGAGATACCTTCCACTGTAGCGATGACGAACAGCTAAGTATAGAAAACAATAGCGATGACAATCTTAGTTTGTATGTTGTGTTAAATCGTCAATGATTTTTACCTAAAACGGTGAACGCTTTAATGCCCATTCACCGTTTTTTCATTTTTTACTGGTAAAAAATCGATCATTTTCTGTCCAGCATAAGGGTAATGAAGTCCACGCCTTTTTTTAAAGGCTTAGCAGAGCCAATTTTCTAAAAAATTTTTGTCCCTTTGTTTGGCATTTAACCCTGCACTCTGAGTAAAACATTTTTAATGATCCTTTTGGTTGGTCTATAATAAAGTTCAACCATATCGTTGACGAAGGAGTGTTGGATGACCATGAATTGGGTGACGTTAAATAATGGCGTTAAAATGCCTCAACTTGGCTTTGGGGTTTGGCAAGTGGAAGACCAAAAAGCGACGGTTGCGGTAAAGAAAGCGCTTGAGGTCGGGTATCGATTGATCGATACAGCGATGATATATGGCAATGAAGCAGGCGTTGGGCGAGCGGTTAAGGAATCGGGGATCCCTCGGGAAGATTTATTTATCACAACAAAGGTTTGGAATGCCGACCATGGCTACGAAAAGACATTGAAAGCATATGACGAAAGCCTTTCGCGATTAGGTCTTGATTATGTGGATCTATATCTTATCCATTGGCCGACACCCAAATATGATCAATATATCGATACATATAAAGCATTGGAAAAACTCTATCACGACGGTCGTGTCAGAGCCATCGGGGTTTGTAATTTTGAAAACGAACATCTTGAACGGCTTTTAAAGGAATGCGATGTGGTGCCTGTTCTGAATCAGATCGAATGCCATCCTTATCTTCAACAAAATGAATTAAAAGCATTTTGCGCAGAACATAACATTTTTGTTGAAGCATGGAGCCCCTTGGAACAAGGCGGGGAGGTATTAAAAGACGAGGTGATCGTCAAAATTGCCGAGTCGCATGGTAAAACACCGGCTCAAGTCGTCCTCCGTTGGCATTTGCAAAACAATACGATTGCTATTCCAAAATCGGTCACCCCATCGCGGATCGAAGAAAACTTTCATGTCTTCGATTTTGAATTAACCTCAGAGGAGATGGCGGCGATTGGCAAGCTCAACCGAAATCGTCGCAGAGGCTCACATCCGAATGAAATGAATAGACGGTGAAATCGTCTGGCACTCGTAAAGAATAGCGTACAGTTTGCGACCTGTTGCGAATTAACTATGAATGGCCCGGGGAAGGAGATCTCCGGGCCTTTTGGTGTGAATATTGAACAAAAATAATTTTTGTATTCCATTCAGGTTCGCTTCTAATCTAATTGGTTCGTATTTCACATACTTTAAGTGTGGACTAAAGAAGAAGCAATCCCAATATAAATGTGATGAGAATGCCGACAATGCCTTGGATTAACGTGGCCACGGTCTGCGCACGGTATGCGGTGGTAAGTTTCATCCCTGAAAATTGGCTCACGACCCAAAAATATGAATCGTTAACATGACTGACAACCATGGCGCCGGAACCGATGGCCATCACTGCCAGGACTTGCCCAATTGGGATATTGCCAATCATCGTGTCCAGGCCGAGAGATGGCAAAAGTGGCATGACAATTGTCGATGTAATGATGAGTGCGGCTGTTGTGCTGCCTTGTGCAGTTTTCAACAAGGCGGCTATAATAAACAATATCAACAACGCACCAGCCCCGATGAATAGTGTGTTACCCCCAAGGAGTGATTTGATGTAGTCCGCAATTGGTGTTGCCTGAATCATCGCCCCAAAAGCAGCGCCAGCCCCTGTAATCATAATGATAATGGCTGAATCAAGCAAGCCATCTGCGACCCATTTGGTTAAGGTTGTTTCACTTTTTTCCGGTAAAAGCAGGATAAAGGCGGCCAGAACGCCGATAAACAGAGCGTTTACAGGTTGTCCGACAAAATTGATAATCGTATATAACCATCCGGAGATGAGCGTTTGCACATGGTCCGTTCCGACACCTGAAACCGGGAAGTTGGCAATGGACCCTAAGGCCATCAAGATCACAGGCAGTAAAATAGGTGTAAATGCTTGAAAGGTCGTTGGGAGACGCTTGAATTTTTTCTTATATTCTTCAAAGCTTTCTGTAGCCAAATCAAGATCGGAAGTTAAATGATTCGTAAACTTCGAAGCGTAAAGATAACCAGCTAGTGCTGTGAAAATAGAGACGAACGCGCCGACGACAATGACCCAAATCAGGTCGCTCGCGCCGATGCCGAGATTCCCAGCTGCGGCGATTGGCCCCGGTGTCGGGGGAACGAACGTATGGGAGGCATAAAGCCCGGTAGCAAGAGAAACGCTGAGTACGATGATATTAACATTCGCTTTTTTAGCGATCGATTTTTTCAATGAAGATAAAATGACATAACCGGAGTCACAAAAAACTGGGATCGAGACGACCCAACCGATGATTGACATGGAAAGAGCCGGGTTTTTAATATATTTTAGCACGGTTTCTGCCATCGTAATTGCTGCACCCGAATTTTCAATAATTTTCCCGATAATCGTACCGAAAATGATGACCAGGCCAATGGAGGTTAAAATTTTTCCAAAGCCTCCTGTCATCGCCCCTCCAATATCGCCAATGAGCGGTTTAGAGACACCAGCAATTTTTCCTATCCCATTTGCACCGAGACCGAAAGCATATGTCGCAACAATGATAGAAAGGAATGGATGTAATTTAAATTTCGCGGATAAAAGAACAATAATGATAATGCAGATTAAAAGCCAAATTAATAAGAGTGGTCCCACCGTTGTTAAAACAGTCGCATTCATTAATATTTCCCTCCTTTTAAATTATAGGTGCGCATGATTTGTTCCGTCTGTTTTTCAATTAATAGCGCAGCTTTGGCAAAACTATCTTCCAGAGTCAGTGGTCCGTTCGCGATGGCAAAGGCAGCCGTCAACCCCTCTTTATAAAGTGGTTCTAGATCATCACCGATGGCACCGGCCAGTGCGATGACAGGGATATGATAAGATTTGGCACTTTGACAAATACCGGCTATAACTTTTCCATAACATGTTTGAGCATCAAGTTTTCCTTCACCTGTCAAAATCAGGTGTGGCTTATGATTTTGAAGTAATGCATCAAAAGCAACCGTCTTTTTCACGAGTTGGATGCCGGATAAGAGTTGGGCATTAAGAAAAGCGAGCAGTCCTGCAGCCGTACCCCCGGCGGCACCAGCACCCGCAAGGTGATGCAAACGAATGCCGCGTTTTTGTTCCACCACATCGGCAAAGCGATGTAGCGCTTTGTCCAATTCCGAAACCATTTGCGGCGTGGCACCCTTTTGCGGTCCGAAGACGGCCGATGCACCTGTTTCACCAACGAGCGGATTCGCCACGTCACAGGCAATTTGAAAAGAGCAATCTCGAAGGCGCGGGTCGGCATCCGTATCGTCAACCATATGTAAATGTTGAAGCGCCAAGCCGCCATCCGGCAGCTCCCTGCCGCTATCATCCAAAAAGCGATAACCGAGAGCTTTTAACAATCCTGTTCCCGCGTCGTTTGTGGCACTACCACCTAAACAAATAATAAAAGTTCTCAAGCCTTGATCTAACGCATGGCGGATGAGCTCACCGGTTCCGTAGGTAGTCGTTAGACTCGGGTCTAACTCTGCGGGTTTAAGAAGCGAGAGGCCGGAAGCTGCGGCGAGCTCAATGACGGCGGTTTGGCCGTCGCCAGTGATGCCATAGGATGCCGCGATCGGGCGCCCGAGCGGATCATGAACAGACACCCCTTCAACCAACGTGCCGTGTGTGGCATCAACAATGCTGGATGTTGTTCCTTCTCCGCCGTCGGCCATCGGCACAGGGATTATTTTTGCTTCCGGAACGACTTTTTTAATACCTCGGGCCATCGCTTGACACACCTCTGTCGCGGAAAGCGAGCCTTTAAAGGAATCAGGGGCTAAGATAATGTGCAATCTGTACAACTCCTTGTATGCGTTTGCAAATGATAAATTTATTATAAAACTGGCGGAGCGGACTTTCCATAGGATGTTATGATGAAAAGGATTTCAGTCTACTCTGTCGATTTTGTGTGGTTTAACCAAAAAGCAAGAGCGAATGGGAAAGGGGAGGAAGGTGGGTTCAATTAACAAATAAAAAACAGCCATGAACCACGCGGTCATGGCTGTCCTTAATTTATATTTGTTGAGATGATTTTAACTCACTTTTTTGTTGACCTTGGTTGGCTGGGCTTTTTTATGATACCCTTTGCCATAGAAAAAGGCCGTTAAAATGATGATCCAGAGTGGGCCAACAATTAAGGCAATTCGTGTATCAGGCGATAAAGCCATCGCCGCTGCGATGCCAATTAAAAAGACAATGGAGAAGATCGATGAAAACGGATATAAAGGCAAGCGGTAATCCAAAAGCCCTTTAGATTTTTGTAAACTGCTCCGAAATTTCATCTGAGAAAGTAAAATCACAACCCATGTCCAAATGGCACCAAACGTCGAGATCGAGGTCACCCAGGCAAAAACCTTAGCGGGGACAATATAATTTAGTACAACGCCAATCAGTAGCACAATAGCCGTTACAAATACCGCAAAACCCGGCACGCCGTTTTTGTTTAACTTCGCAAAGCGCTTCGGCGCTTCACCGTTTTCCGCCAAGTTAAATAGCATGCGCGCGGTGCTGAATAAACCACCGTTACACGATGAAAGGGCGGCTGTCAATACAACAAAGTTAATGATGCCAGCTGCAGCCGGGATGCCGAGTTTGTCAAACGTCATGACAAACGGGCTGCCTTTTGTCCCAAGCTCATTCCATGGATAAATCGACATAATAACGAATAAAGCACCGACATAAAAGATGAGGATGCGCCAGAAGGTGGCATCGACGGCTTTGGCAATGGTTTTCTTTGGATTTTTCGCTTCACCGGCGGTTACCCCAATCATTTCAATGCCAAGGAAGGCAAAGGCGACCATTTGCAGTGAAAGCAAAATCCCTTTGATGCCGTGCGGAAGGAAACCGCCATGGCTCCATAAATTGTGAATCCCCGTCGCCAATCCGCCATTTCCGATTCCAAAAATAATCATTCCGAGTCCAGAAACGATCATGAAGATGATGGTGATAATTTTTATTAACGCAAACCAAAATTCTAGTTCACCATAGGCTTTAACGGTAAGGAAATTAACGAGAGCCATAATAACTAGAGCAGCGAGTACCCAGATCCAGCGCGGCACATCTGGAAACCAGAAGCCCATATATATACCAACAGCCGTGATTTCTGCCATGCAAGTAACAACCCATAAAAACCAATAATTCCAACCGGTAATAAATCCAGGAAGTGGACCTAAATATTCACGGGCATATTGACTGAACGAGCCTGATACCGGCTTGTGTATAGCCATCTCACCAAGTGCTCTCATGATAAAAAACATCACGATGCCAGAAAGTATATAGGCGAGCAAGATGCCAGGTCCAGCGAGTTCAATGGCAGAAGCCGACCCCAAGAATAAACCAACACCGATCGCCGATCCAAGGGCCATCAGTGTAATATGCCTTTCTTTTAACTCACGTTGTAATCCGCTTTCCGGAGTGTTGTTCTTCATTGCTGTTTCCTCCAATCTTGTTGCGGGTTCATGTGTGGTGCTGATGCAGTCACCGGAAAGGTTGTGGTAGCGCTTACAATATACCATAATCGTTAGTATGTGACAAGCTTTGTTTTGTAAACACCTCAAATATTGGCGTATAATATTGTTAAAAACCACAAATAACGGTTATCCGCTAAATCAGAAGGGGAAAGCGTATGGAATACGATTCAATTTGGGATAATCTCGATAGTTTGGAGGAATTTGCCGATGCGGTAAGCGAGTTTTTGCATTGTCCAGTTACGATTGAAGATCGCAACCACCGACTCTTAGCTTACAGTACTCACGATGAGCGGACGGACCCGGCGCGCATTTCAACGATCATTGGCCGACGCGTCCCTGAAAAAGTGATCAATAGCCTTTGGAAAGAAGGCATTATTCCGAGCCTTTTAAACAGCCGTGATCCGGTTCGCGTCAAAAAAATCGAAGATATTGGCCTTGGTGACCGCGTCGCTGTATCCATCTGGCATAAAAATGAGGTGCTCGGTTTTATTTGGGCGCTGGAAATTGATCGAGTTTTGGGTGAGGCAGAATTTGCCTTTTTGAAAAGAGCAGCGCAAGCGATTAAAAATAAATTGTTACCCATGCAGGCGCGCCGAGATAAAAAAGAAGAACGATCACAGGAATTTTTCTGGAAGTTATTAACGAGCCATTTTCAGACCGAAGAGGCGATCATCGAAAATTTTCACCGACTTCAAATCAACCCATCATCGTCCTATGCTCTCGCTGTTTTTCAGTTTCGGGAAGACATCTCAAGCAACGAGGAAAAAAAGATCCTTTATCTGTTAAAAACGATTCAGCAATTAAAGATTATGCTTTATACGATTGATCACCAAAAATTGATACTATTGATTGCCCTTGACCATATCGACCAGCCGCTGACAACATTATCAGAATTTGTACAAACTTTTGTCGAGAAAACGGAGGAACGCTTCGGCGTTGGTGAAATTACCCCGGCATTCAGCAGTTTGCATACGGACTATCTTGATGTGGAACGAGCTTACAAGGAAGCGTTATCGGTTATTGCTATAAAGGAAAAATTTCCGCTTGAAGTAAAAGAGATCTTTGGTTATCAAAATCTGGGGATCTACCGGTTTATCGATGTCCTTTTAGAAAAACGCACAAAGGACGGGTTTAAAAATCACGCTTTGGAAAAGCTCCGCGAATATGATGAAAAACACCAAACGAACTTAACCGAAACAATCGAAACATTTTTGGATAAAGATAATAATGTCCATGAGGCCGCTAAAGCGTTAAACGTTCACGTTAATACACTAGCTTATCGGTTAAAGCGCATTGCTGAAATCGGGGAAATCAATTTAAAAGATCCCAATCAGAAAATCACATTATATATTGACCTGAAACTTGAGCGCTTTAAGCATTTATAACTTTTTGTGGAAATCCACAAAAGACGAGCATTATTTTTTCTTATGGACACAATGAAAGGGCTTGCAAATTGGGGTATACTGAAACTAACGAGGTCAATTGACCGTAGTAAGGAGGATATTGGACCATGATTATTGGTGTTCCAAAAGAAATTAAAAATAATGAAAACCGCGTCGCCATCACACCAGCTGGTGTCGTTTCGATGGTCAGCGCTGGTCATAAAGTCCTTGTTGAAAAAGGTGCCGGCGTTGGTTCGGGTTTTACGGATGAAGAATATAAAAAAGCCGGTGCAGAAATCATCGAATCTGCCGCTGATGTTTGGTCCGGAGCGGAAATGGTCATGAAAGTGAAAGAACCGCTGGAAAGCGAATACGGTTATTTCCGTCCGGGTCTTGTGCTTTTCACATATCTTCACTTAGCCGCAGACCCGAAACTCACGCAGGCTTTGAAAGATAGTGGCGTCATTGCCATTGGCTATGAAACCGTTTCGGTTGGACGGACCTTGCCGCTTTTATCACCAATGAGTGAAGTCGCAGGTCGCATGGCTGCGATTATCGGCGCGCAATTTTTACAAAAAACCAATGGTGGAGAAGGCATTCTTTTATCCGGTGTGCCAGGTGTTCCGCGCGGTAAAGTGACCATCATTGGCGGCGGAATTGTTGGGACAAATGCGGCAAAAATCGCCATAGGTTTAGGTGCCGATGTGACGATTATTGATCTCAATCCTGAGCGTTTGCGCGAGTTGGATGACATTTTCGGTAACCAAGTGACAACGCTTATGTCCAACACCTACAATATTGCTGAAGCCGTTAAAGAAGCGGATCTTTTAATTGGTGCCGTTTTAATTCCGGGTGCTAAAGCGCCGAAGCTTGTCACGGAAGAAATGGTCAAAACCATGAAACCAGGTTCAGTGATCGTGGACGTTGCTATTGACCAAGGTGGGATCGTTGAAACATCCGATCATGTGACGACACATGACAATCCAACTTATGTGAAACATGGGGTAGTCCATTATTCTGTAGCAAACATGCCAGGTGCTGTGCCGAAAACGTCAACCCTTGCCTTAACCAATTCGACATTAACTTATGCTTTACAAATTGCGAATAAAGGTGTCTTCAAAGCCATCGCCGAAAACGATGCCTTAAAACGCGGCGTCAATGTGGCTAATGGTGAAATCACCTTTGAAGCGGTCGCCAAAGACCTTGGTTATAAGTATGTACCGGTCGAAAAAGCCCTTGAAAAAGAATTGGCCGCTCTATAAGCATCAATAGAAAAATACTCCCAGACCCAACTTGCGGCAATCCTTGCAAGTTGGGTCTTATTTCTTCTGGAAATAAATTCCTGTTATTGATGAGTCCAGCATAGAAACAATGTTGTTCATAAAGTGGTAAAAGATAACATAGATAACGTAAAGGGTAATGAGATCGACATCTACCACTTTATGAGCTTGCCAACCGGCAAGTTTTCTTATAAATTTTTAGATGCCTAAGTTAATTAATGCTCTTTCCTTCGTTTTTATGATAAAAATCTTATGAGAGGGGGATAGAAGATGCCATTTAGTTATGTCTCCCATTTGTCGTGTCCAAAGTGTCAGTCAGTATATAGCATCGATGAGATTCACCAACTTTGTGCGTGTGGGTCACCATTACTGGTCAAGTACCGTTTAGAAGAACTGGCCTTTTCGCTCAAACCGAGCGACCTCATGACAAGGCCGTCGACGCTCTGGCGATATCATGAATGGCTCCCGGTTCAATCTGAAGACAATGTCGTCACCTTAGGAGAAGGCGTGACGCCGCTTATTCCCATGCCGCGGATCGGTCGTGAGATGGGGATTGCGCATTTCTATATGAAAGATGAAGGGGTTTTACCGACCGGGACTTTTAAAGCTAGAGGCGCGGCGGTCGGTGTTTCGAAAGCAAAAGAGCTGGGCATCAAAGCCCTCGCTATGCCAACAAACGGTAATGCTGGTGCCGCTTGGTCCCTTTACGCGGCTAGAGCAGGAATTAAAGCCACGATTGTCATGCCCGTTGACGCTCCTGAAATCACAAGAAAAGAATGCGAGGCTTCTGGGGCGAATCTTTTTTTGGTCAATGGTTTAATCAGTGACGCCGGTAAAATCGTAGCGAAGGCGGTTGAAAAGGGACAGCTATTTGATGCGTCCACTTTAAAGGAACCGTACCGAATCGAAGGAAAAAAAACGATGGGCCTTGAGATCGCGGAACAATTAGGGTGGAAAATGCCAGATGTCATTTTATACCCAACGGGGGGCGGCGTCGGCATCATTGGCATTTATAAAGCATTAAATGAACTGCTCCAAATGGGTTGGGTGGAAGGGCCTCTTCCGCGCTTAGTCGCTGTACAAGCTGAAGGCTGTGCCCCGATTGTTCAGGCATGGCAGGAGGGGAAATCCATCTCGGAATTTTGGTCGAACGCGAATACCGTTGCATTTGGGATCAATGTACCTAAAGCTCTGGGAGATTTTTTAGTCCTGGATGCCATTTACAAAACGCATGGATGTGCGGTAGCTGTTGATGATGAAACGATCCTTGCTGAACAGCGGAGAATTGCCTCCCATGAGGGAGCCTTTGTTTGTCCAGAAGGGGCAGCGACGTTTGTTGCCGCCAAGAGATTAAGAGAAAATGGCTGGATCAAAGATGGAGAAGTGGTCATCGCTCTAAATACGGGAACGGGCCTAAAATACCCGAATACGATTCATCGCGAGGTGCCGATTCTTCAACCGGGGGATGCCTTAGCGGAAGATATATAAAAGCGTCGCCGAACAATACATAACTGTCTCTTATTCGTGCTAAACCGTAAACGACCAGCGACTTTTCTATACAGCTTTACTGTATGGGACTCTCATACTCATAACCCTTTTATTATGGGAACCATTTGGCGTATTCCCACCCCATTGAGGTATTTGCCGCTGGAATTGACCCCCTGTTTTCATTCCCTTTAGAAGCGGGGACTCTTTACGGGCTGCGCGAAAAGCGATAACGATTTCATGTTATAATAGATCTATTAAAAGAGAATACTATAGTAAAAGAAAATAGGGGGATTTATTTTGGATTTGTTTATCCCGGAGCAGGTTAATTTATATGACGAAATGCGAAAAATGGCGAAACGCCATCCGAATTCCGTGATTATTGAAGACTTAAGCGGGACGCTGACCTATGAAAAATTTTTGCTTGCTGTTAACGTGCTCAGTCGAAAAATTAAAGTGATGACGAGCCATGAAACGCGCGTCGGACTCTATTTGCCGAATGTGACGGGAACTGTTATTGCTCTATTTGCACTATTTAAAAACGAACAAGACCCGTGTATTCTAAATTTTTCGATGGGCGCGGAAACGATCGTCGATTGTTTGGAAACAGCGTCTTTGCGGACAGTGATCACCTCTCGGGAATTTATTAAGGTGGCTAATTTATACTCCGTGGTCGACGAGATGGAAAAAATTGTACGAGTTATTTATCTCGAAGACCTTAGGGATCAACTCACCTTAGGTCAAAAACTCGGTGGTTTAGCTGAAAGCAAGCTACCGATTTCGAAAAAACGGAAACAGGGTCATGTAATATTATTCACATCCGGAACAGAAACAAAACCCAAAGGCGTCATGTTGACGCATCGAAACATTTACGCCAATATCAAACAGGCAGTATCAACCGTCGATCTCACAGAGAAAGATCGTATTTTCAATCCATTGCCGTTGTTTCATTCATTTGGCTTGACTGTCGGGGCGGTATTACCTTTCATCACTAATATTAAAAGCTTTCTTTATCCATCACCGCTTCATTATAAAGAAATACCGAAAATGATTGGACAGGATAAAAGCACGATCTTTGTTGCCACCAATACCTTTTTTAAAAACTATGCCAAATTTGCTTCTCGTGAAGATCTTAAAACACTTCGAATTGTGGTGGCTGGCGCTGAGAAATTGACGAAGGATGTTAAAGATCTGTATGAGCGCGAGTTCGGTGTGACCCTTTTACAAGGCTATGGCACAACGGAGACCTCACCGATTGTCTCACTGAATACACCGACCCATCACAAAGAAGGATCGGTCGGCAAACTCATTCCACTAATGGAGTATAAATTGGAGAAAATTGAAGGGATCGACCACGGCGGCGTCTTACTATTAAAAGGGCCAAATGTCATGAAAGGGTATTTAATCCATGGAAAAGGTTTTGTGCCGTGCGGGGAATGGTATAATACGGGAGATATTGCTGACGTCGATGAAGACGGCTATCTTTATATCATATCGCGATTAAAACGCTTTGCCAAAATCGCTGGTGAAATGATATCGCTCAATAAACTCGAAGAAATGGCTTTGGCGTGTTACCAGCAGTCCGGCTTCTACGCTGTGAGCATCCCTGATCCTAAAAAGGGAGAAAAAATTATTTTATTTACGACTCACAGCGATTTGAGCGATAAACCGCTTAGAAAATATATAAAAGAACAAAAAGTCTCATCCTTATACATCCCTTCCAAGATTGAACCGATTGATGAAGTGCCGATTCTTGGAAGTGGAAAAGTCAACTATTGCGAATTGGAAGTCCGCGCCAAAGCATTGTTTTCTTAAAAAAGGCATGAAAACAGGTGCCCTAGTGAAGGCACCTGTTAGTTTTTTATTACCAAACATAAGCTGTACCGACAATAATCAAGAGGATAAACAGGACGACGATTAAGACGAAGCTATAGCCCCCGCCAAAGCCGCATGTTCCGCCAGCAGCACCAAAACCCATGAACAATCACCTCCTTCTGGAAGCGATAGTTCATCATACGCGAAAAAGACAACAGTGTGATGGACAGATGGTTCATTATGATCAAAATATATCTTTACCTAAAAGGCGTCTTACCGATGAAACGAAAATAGGTTATTAAGTTCCAATCAATTGTTATCAAATGGAAAACGGGACGCCTGGTTGAAATAGCGTCCCGCAGTTTTTGAAATTAGGTTTTACATCTGACTAGAAAAAATCACCGATATCCATAAGCTCTTAAAATGATCCAAGATCGTATCGGCTGAGCCCATAATCTTTAATTATGGTTAATAGTTTTATAGCATACGTTGGGTCGGTAGAATAGCCGCCGTCTTGGATGCCATAGGCATACTCTTCCAGTGAGTGAGCATTTTTTAAATAGGTTTGATATCGCGGCTTCAAAAGTACATTGGCATGGTCGACTAAGCATTCGTAATAATTGTGATAGCGTTTAAAGCCAGCTTCAACGGTAATCTCTGTTCCATTTATGACCTCATGTGTGGTTAAATAAATGGTGCCAGCAGGGCCTGTCCCTTTAATGCCGAATAAATTTTTCCCTTCCCTAGCCAGTTGAGAAAGGCTTTGGCTTCCGCTTTCCAAAATAATTTGCGCAAGTGTAATCGAGGTCGGGATGCCCGTTGATTTTTCAAGCTGTTGGGCAGGGGCAACGAATAGGCGAATGACTGAGGGGATGTTTTTATCTTGTTTCAGCTGTCGTTCCCATTCGGCTAATTCCGCCCGATGTTGAGCTTCCAGTTGCTTGTAATGCTCGGCTTGTTTTAGATTGGACGATAACGCCTGAGTAATTTGGCCGGCTTGTTCTTTAAGCTGACTCAGCAATGTTTGTTGTTTCGCTTGTTTACTTTTGAGGGTAGCCATAAGTGCTTCGAGATTTTGGAGATCTTCGTTCAGTTTGGCTAAAGTTTCCTTAAGTACCTTTTGATTTTTTTCTAGCTCTTTTTGATCTTTCATTTGTTTTTGTAAAATCGCGCGGTCTTGTTCGGCAATTTTATTGATGAAAACCATGCGGTTGATAAAATCGTAGAAATTTTGAGCATCAACGAGTAACTCCAGATAATTAATCGAGCCGCCGTTCATGTAGGCTGTGCGAGCGCGTTCTTTAATTAACTCTTTTCGATCTTGAATGCGCTTCTCAAGCATGGCAATATTATTTTTTAACGTTTCAAGATTCTTTTTTTGAGTTTCGATATCATGACGTTTACTTAAAATTTGGTTATTAGATGCCTGAATTTGAAGTTCAAGCTCCTGAACTTGATGGCTGATGACTGATTGTTGGTTTTGATTGGCATTTAGTTCAGCTTTTTTATCTTGAACCTTATTCAGTGCTTCTTGGCGATGTTGTTGATCTTTCCGGATTTGTTGTTGCAGTTCACTGCCTGTGTCGGCAAATGCAGTCGGAGGTTGCAATAATAAAAGAGAAACAGAGGCGGCTAAACCGATTTTGACGAGTGAGCGCCCGTTCATGCGCAATACTTACAACCTTCCTGTAAATGACATCCGACTGCCGCCCCGACCGGAATACGGGAAAAATGGATCATGTTTATCACTCCCATTTCAAAGCCCATCCACGCTAATTATAACAAAGCCTTATTAACCAGCAGATTGAAAAACGGTAACATTTATATTGCAAAACGATGACGTTTAATAGATTAATAGGAAGTAAACTAGCAGACTGATCTGAAAAACGTAAGGCATTCCCCCTTAAAAATGAGAGGAGATCTGACACCGTTTCGGTTTATAATCTAGACGCAAAAACTTCATTGAAGAATAAAATGGGTCTAACCCTTAAAAGCTAGGGCAGACCCTACTTAAACATATGGTGATGAAAAACTGAGCGACTAACTATACGAATCGGGATGATAGATTTTTTCTTTTTTTGTCAAAATGGGACTCAGGGGTTTCCACTTCGGACGATTCCGTATCATTTGCCGGGCTTCCAGCTCATGAAATGATATGCTTTTTCAAATTGCGTATCATTTGGCTGATCGAACGGCCTCAATATAATATGCTTTTTAAATTTTTGGCCGAAATGCCGCCCAGTTATTACCATTTCTCGTGATTGCGTATCATTTGCGAGACCTCCGGCTCATAAAATGATATGCTTTTTCAAATTGCGTATCATTTGGCTGATCGAGCAGCCTCAAAATAATATGCTTTTTCTGTTTTTGGCCGAAATGCCACCCATTTATTACCATATCCTGCGACTGCGTATCATTTGCGCGTCCTCCAGCTCATGAAATGTCACGCATTTTCGTTATTGTTTGAAATATGGCCTCATTTTTCCTGTTTCCTGCCATTTCGTATCATGGTCAGGCCTCAATCTCGATTTATAATTCATCAAAACCATTTAAATCGCTGACTTTCGTGTATTGCCGTGATTTTTGCTCAAAGAAATCGGTTTTGGTATCTTCAAAATTATCGACATAGGCGCGAATCCATTTCATCGGATTTTCTGTTTTTCCTTCATAAAGGTCGCTCAATCCAAGTAATCTAAGCATTTTATTGGCACGGTATTGAATATAGCCTGCCATTTCGTCCATGTCGATGCCGGGAATTTTCGATAAAAGGTTCTGACTCCACGCCGTTTCTTGTTCAACGGCGTTAGCAAATTCCGCATAGATCCATTCGGCAAAAGCACTTGTATTATACGAAGGATTTTCGGCCAGTGTCGCTCGGAACAGGTCACTGATAAAGCGACCATGCTGGAGTTCATCTCTATTAATATAAGAAATCATCGTTGAGGTGCCGACCATTTTCTGATGTCTTGCTAGATGATAGAAAAAGGCGAAACCGGAATAGAAAAAGAGCCCTTCGAGGATGGCGCTGTAAACCATCGCTTGTAAAAGATGGGGGATGGACGGTTCTTGAGCAAAGGCATTATAGACCTCCATAAGGCGCGCGTTCCGGCGCAGTAAAATCGGATCGGTTCGGCCCAATTCAAAGGTTTCCACTTGTTTTTCGAAAGACACGACTGAAGAGAGCACATAGGCATAGCTATGATTATGCTCGCTTTCTTGATCGGCAATCGTCGCCATGATCGATTTCACCGAAGGATCGGATGCATAATCGGCGATGCGCATCGCAAGATCCGTCTGCGGTCCATCCAAGGTGGCAAGAAGCCCGATTGTTTTTAAAAATGCTTCTTGTTCCTCATTTGTTAACGCAGGGAATTGCTTGATATCATGTGTCATATCCACTTCGCCGGCCCGCCAAAATAACGAGCGGATCGTCTCGCGAAAATCATAAAAATGCGGATAGCGCAGGTCATTCCAGTTTAATATGCCGCTCGCCTTGCCGCCGAATAGGGCGGTGGCGCGATTTGGATTTTCAGGTGCTAAGACGCGGACACGATCAAGTTTTGTCGGCAATAGTCAGCCACTCCTTTCGTCCATTCATCGACAATCATCTCTTGGTCACCGCGCGGGCTTTGTTCGATTTTTAATGGCGGGAAGGGGGATGCGTAAAAACGTGCCAGTTTGTCGGCGGCGCGGCAAAAAAGCGCATCACCACCGAATTGCGTATCCCCGGTTCCGAAAACAAAGACGGGATGGGGTTTGATACCGAGCTTTGCCACAAAGTCTTTGACGAGCTTTGGCGTCGAGCCTTTTACCCAAGTAAAACTGCCGATGACAAACGCATCGTATTCCGATGGATTGGGAAGATCCGTCAAGCGGGGGCGAATGCGATATAGGTCCCCATCCATCCCCATTTCAAGTAAACGTTTTTGAATGCCCTCTGCCACTTCCTCTGTATTTCCGCTGTAACTGGCATAACAAATCAAGACGCGCACCATTCACACTCCTCAATATCCGTTGCAGTAGAACGGACATAATATGTGGATTTTAAACCCGATTTCCAAGCTTCTAGATGAAGATCGAGTAAAATCTTTGCCCGAATGTTATGAGGCACATAAAAATTGAAAGAAATCGCCTGATCGATATGGCGTTGTCGTGCCGCATTTTGTCTGATGGATGCCCGTTGGTCAACGATATAGGCCGAACGCCGGTACACGTCATAGGTTTTATGGTCAAGGTCAGGTGCCGTGACGGGCAGCTTAAAATCTTTCTTTTCTTCATAGTAAAAAGGTTTAAAGATCGGATCAATCCCTGCTGTTGATCCGGCAATCACGGCGGTGCTTGAATTGGGGGCAACGGCCATTAAATAGCCATTGCGCATACCGCTTTTTTGGATAGCTTGCGCCAATTTTGTCCACTGTTCACGGTTTTTCCCGGTAAGATAGCCCCTTTCGCTGAAATACTTGCCGGTTTGCCAATCGCTTCCTGAAAAAGCGGGATAGGCGCCTTTTTCCTCGGCTAAGTGATGGCTTGCCCGGATGGCAAGATAAGCGATGCGTTCATAGAGTTCATCGGCAAGCTCGACAGCTCTTTCAGATTCCCAATGAATGCCTTTCAGCGCTAACAAATGGTGCCAACCGAATGTGCCAAGGCCAACCGCTCGGTATTTTCGGTTGGTGGCCAAGGCTTGGCCCACTTCAATTTGATTCAGGTCAATGACATTGTCGAGCATCCGCACTTGAATCGGGATCAGCCGTTCGAGAACGCCATCGGGGACGGCCCGTCCTAAATTAATCGATGATAGATTGCAAACGACAAAATCTCCCGCCTTTTTATAAGTAATAATCGTGTCACCATCATGCTGTTCTTTGTATTGAATGGTGGGGGACATATTTTGCATAATCTCTGTACATAAATTGCTCGAATAAATCATCCCTAAGTGTTTATTTGGATTTTGCCGATTGGCTTCATCCCGGTAAAACATAAACGGGGTGCCGGTTTCAAGCTGGGATTTCATAATTCTTGCCATGATTTGTATCGCTGGAACCTTTGTTTTAGATAAATGCTTGTCACGGACGCATTGCCAGTATTTTTCCCGAAATGAACCTTTGCCTTTTTCCTCATCGTAAAAATCTTCCAGCCGAAAGCCCATGACACGTTTGACTTCATGGGGGTCAAATAAGTACCAATCCCCGCGGTTTTCCACTTGTTCCATAAACACATCCGGCAGGCAAACACCGGTGAATAAATCGTGGGCGCGCTGACGTTCATCGCCATTATTGAGTTTTAAATCTAAGAAAGCTAAAATGTCGGCATGCCAGACGTCCAGATAAACGGCAATCGCACCTTTCCGTCGCCCGAGTTGATCGACGCTGACAGCGGTATTGTTCAATTGCTTGATCCACGGGATGACGCCGGAAGAAGCGCCTTTAAATCCTTTTATCGCACTGCCGCGTGCGCGAATTTTTCCTAAGTAAACGCCGATGCCGCCGCCGCCTTTTGAAAGTCGGGCGACGTCAGTATTACTGTTATAAATGTCCACTAAAGAGTCCTCAACGGTATCAATGAAGCAACTTGATAATTGGCCGAATGAAAGGCCCGCATTGGCTAAGGTCGGTGTGGCTACTGTCATATAAAGGTTAGAAAGTGCCCAATACGCTTCGGAAACAAGAGCCGCCCGTTTTTCTTTAGGCTCGTCCTGCATTAAAAAGAGGGCGATGGTCAACCACCGTTCTTGCGGCAGTTCATAGACGTTTTTGTCATAATCCGTGGCGAGATACCGATTCTTCAGTGTGTGTAACCCTATGTAATCAAAAAGATCATCGCGCTCGGGTTTGATGAGTTGCGAAAGTTTTTCTATTTCTTCCCGGCTGTATTTTTCTAAGATGTTCGGGGAATAAATGCCTTTTGCGACCAACATTTTTTGCAGTTCATAGTAATCGCCGTATTTTTGGTCTTTATGATATCCTCGATTCTTGCTCGCTTCGGTATATAAGCGGTGAAGTTCGATGCGAGAAGCGACATACGTCCAATCTCGGCCCGCTTCATCGACGTTTTCCAGCGCCGTCAAAATGAGGTGATGCATCAGTTCGTCTTCCGAAATCGGCTCTTGAGTGAGAAGCGTGCGTAGATTTTTTTCCAAATATAAATCCGTGTCCAAGGTGGGAAAGGGGGCCGTCACTTCCGCTATAAAACGGGTGAGGCGCGCTTTATCCCAGCCATGTATCGGTCGGACTTCCATTACCATGATCTTTTCACCTTCCTCATCAATGGATCAAATAAAAAAATCCGCCTGGGGGAGGCGGATCAAACGATAATGAGAGGTAAAAAAAGACACCGGTCACTATCGTTTCACCTTCTCAATCCCCGAAGAATGGAAACTCAGCGCAAACCAGGCAGGTCTCCTGACTCATGCTTCATCCTACTCGGAAGCCTTCCCACATCACGCGTGATGCAGTGGCGTCATCCTTTTGTCCGCATTAACAGTTGCGGGGACAGTTTCGGATTTTCACCGAATTCCCTATTAAGCCTTTAGCAGGCACCTGACTTGCTAGATTTCAATATATTGAGTTGTGTCTCGAAACAATGCACTACATGTAGTGTGCTTTTATCTTATCATTAAGATCAGCGGTTGGCAACTCTTTTTTTCGTCTAGACGAGAGAAAGGTCGCGTTTAGCATTTTTGAGAAATCGTTAACTAATTGAGGATTCACAGGTCCGAAAGTTTAAACCCTTTTTGTTTTTCCCCATACCGTTTTTCAACATGTTACCAAACTTGATATCAATCTTATCGATGAAGGATAATATAAACTTAAGAGAAAGTGGGGTGATCTAATGACCAATCATAAGAAACCCAATCGATTAATCGCCGAAAAATCTCCCTATTTGCTTCAACACGCCTTTCAACCAGTAGATTGGTATCCTTGGGGAGAGGAAGCTTTTGCCAAAGCCAGAAGGGAAGATAAACCTGTATTTGTCAGTATCGGCTATTCAACATGTCATTGGTGTCATGTGATGGCGCGGGAATCCTTTGAGGATGAAGAAGTGGCGCAGCTTCTCAATGCGCATTTTGTCTCTATAAAAGTGGATCGGGAAGAGCGTCCCGATATTGATGCCATTTATATGTCGGTTTGTCAGGCGCTGACCGGGCATGGCGGTTGGCCTTTAAGCGTGTTTTTAACGCCGGATCAGAAACCGTTTTATGCGGGTACATATTTTCCAAAGGAAAGCCGGTACGGACAGCCGGGATTTCTAGACGTGCTCGGAACGATAGCGAGGGAGTACTACAAACATAAAGAAGAAATAAACCGTTCAGGTGACAAAATCATTCATGCATTAAAGCAAATGAAGGCTGACCATGCCCCAATAAAAGAAGATATCATCGACAACGCCTTTAGCGCGTTTCAAACCAGCTTCGATCCACTTTATGGCGGATTTGGTGATGCACCGAAGTTTCCAGCACCGCATCAATTATTGTTTTTATTGCGTTACGGACGTTGGTATGAAAATCGCCGCGCCGTTGAGATGGTTGAAACAACATTAGAAGGCATCGCGAATGGCGGCATCCATGATCACATCGGCGGGGGATTTGCCCGTTATGCCACCGATCGCAAGTGGCTCGTTCCGCATTTTGAAAAAATGTTGTATGATCAGGCCATGTTGATGCTCGCTTACTCTGAGGCTTGGCAAGTCACTGGGAATCCTCGCTGGCCGCGCATCGTTGAACACATCCATCGATATGTCGTTCGTGACATGCAAGATGAAAAAGGCGGTTTTTATTCGGCGGAGGATGCCGATTCAGAAGGGGTTGAAGGGAAATTTTACCTTTGGACGCCCAAGGAAATTGTCTCCGCCCTCGGTGAAGAAAAGGCACGCTTTTATTGTCACGTCTACGGCATCACCGAAACAGGCAATTATAAAGGAGCCAATATTCCGAATCGCATCGGCCGGTCATTATCCAAAACGGCTCAAGAACAAGGGATGACGGTGGCGGAATTAGAGGAGAACCTTGACATACTGAATGAAAGGCTTTTTCAAGTACGTGAAAAACGCGTGCGGCCGCATAAAGACGATAAAATTTTAACAAGCTGGAACGCATTAATGATTGCGGCATTGGCCACCGCCGGGCGAGTTTTTAAAGAAAAAAAGTATGTTGACACCGCTCAACAAGCCTTTCATTTTATTGAAAATACGATGTGGCGGCAGGACGAACTCTTTGCCCGCTATCGGGACGGTGATGTCAATATCCAAGGGTATTTGGATGATTATGCCTTTCTCATGTGGGCGTGCGATGCGCTTTATGAGGCCACTTGGCAGGCGAAATATGTTGTGAAAATGAAAGAGACCGCTGACCGGATGATTGCGCGCTTTTGGGATGAAGCCCATTTCGGATTCTTTTTAAATCAAGCCGATTCCCGCCTCGTCCTTCGACCAAAAGAAGTCTATGATGGCGCACTTCCTTCAGGAAACAGCGTCGCGGCGATGATGTTGTTGAAACTTGCCAGAAGGACCGGAAAGATGGACTATGAGGCCTTCGTCGATAAGATGTTTCGGGCGTTTGGAACGGAAATTAATTCGTATCCAATGGGGTATGCCTGGTTTTTATCGGCTTATATGCTCGGGCGAAAGGGAACGAAAGAACTTGTGATTTTAACCGATGAAAAGACGGATGAACCTTTGGCAGGCGTTTTAAACAACGTTTATCTACCGGAGGTCATCCCGCTCGTGGGCCGCTCGGCAGATTTATATCGAATAGCGTCGTACACGAAAGATTTTACGTTCGTCAATCATAAAACCACGTATTACCTTTGTGAACATTTTGCCTGTCGAAAACCGACGAACAACGCAGATGAGGTCATCAAGGTTTTAACAACATGATGTGATGAAGTTTAGAATGGACATCGGATATCGCTTCACTTGCGATATCCGAGCTTTTTAATGTTTAGATTGGCTATCTTGGCGATTTGTTTCGAAGTTTTTCGCAAGGTGGCTGTTTGTGAGAGTTGGTCAATCCTCCTGTTAATCGCTCCCCTCTCAAGGCGGCAAATAAAAACGATTGATCAAGTTAAACGGCTCTTAACCATTTTTATCGGTTTTCATGAAAATCTACAGCTGTTATGATAGAAGGAGATGAAGTGAGAGGGGGAAGGGCGTTATTTGGCCTAACAGCCGAATGAACGCTTTAACATATGAAAGTGCGGAAAAATATGTCCGAACTGTTGGATGAGCTGAGGCGAAATCCAAATGTTGTCCATTGGGAAACCATTCCTGAACAATCGGCAAAAACGGTCGATTTTCCCTTGCAAATGCATGACAAACTCGTGCAAGCTTTATATAAAAGGGGCATCCGACAATTATACACCCATCAGGCGGAGGCTTTTTCAACAGCCATAAATGGTGAACATCTCGTGACCGTCACACCGACTGCTTCCGGAAAAACGTTTTGTTATAATTTACCTGTACTCCAATCGATCCTAGAAAATCATCATACGCGTGCCCTTTATTTGTTTCCGACAAAAGCTTTGGCACAAGATCAGAAAAGCGAAATGAATGATATGATCGAGGAGATGGGGGTAGCGATCAACAGTTATACCTATGATGGCGATACCCCAGGGAGCATTCGGCAAAAAATCCGTAAAGCGGGTCACATTGTCATGACGAACCCGGATATGCTTCATTCGGCTATATTGCCGCATCATACAAAATGGGTGTCGCTTTTTGAAAACCTTCGCTATGTCGTCATTGATGAACTGCATACATACCGCGGGGTTTTTGGCAGCCATGTCGCGAATGTCATTCGGCGGCTGAAAAGGATTGCGGCTTATTACGGAAGCCATCCGACATTCATTTGCACATCGGCAACCATCGCCAATCCGAAGGAACATGCGGAGCATCTGACGGGAACCACCATGAAGTTAATTGCCAATAACGGGGCGCCTTCTGTCAAAAAGCATTTTATTTTTTACAATCCTCCGGTCGTGAATCAAACGCTAAATATTCGAAGGAGCGCTTCCCTAGAAGTGCGGGAATTGGCGAAAACCTTCTTAGAAAATGATGTGCAAACGATCGTTTTTGCTCGTAGCCGGACGAGAGTGGAAATTTTATTAAATTATCTACAAACCATGAATACCGGACGGAAGGAAAGAGCGGCGATCCGCGCTTATCGCGGCGGTTATTTACCCTCGGAACGACGGGAGATTGAACGTGGTTTAAGAAACGGTGAGATTAAAGGGGTCGTGAGCACCAATGCCTTGGAGCTTGGCGTGGATATTGGCGAATTAGAAGCATGCATTCTCACCGGATACCCCGGATCAGTCGCGAGCACTTGGCAACAAGCCGGCCGTGCCGGACGCCGGGATGATGAAGCCGTCATCGTCCTTGTGGCAACGTCCAATCCGATGGACCAATACATCATCCATCATCCGGATTACTTTTTTCATCGAAATCCCGAGGAAGCCCGCATCAATCCTGATAACATCATCATTTTGGTAGATCATATCAAATGCGCTGCTTATGAACTCCCTTTTCATGAACACGAAACGTTCGATGGCATCGATATCCATGACATTTGCACGTACCTCAGCGATCAGGATGTGTTGCATTTTTCAAGCGGCAGATGGTTTTGGATGAATGATGCTTTTCCGGCAAACAATATCAGCTTGCGTTCAGCTGCCCAAGACAATGTCGTCATCATTGACCAAACCCATACCGGACACAACAAAGTGATTGGTGAAATGGATCGTTTCGGTGCGATGACGATGCTCCATGAAGAAGCGATTTATATGCATCAAGGTGAGCAATATCAAGTAGAGACCCTCGACTGGGACGAGAAAAAAGCGTTTGTCCGTAAAGTGGATGTGAATTATTATACGGACGCCAATCTTGCTGTTCAACTTGATGTGTTGGAAGTCGATAAAATCAGTGAAGAAGCGCTTATCGAACGCGCTTACGGGGATGTCAGCGTGCGGGCGAAAGCGACATTGTTTAAGAAAATTCGCTTTGAAACACATGATAATATCGGCTGGGGACCGATCCATTTACCGGAGGAAGAAATGCATACGTCTTCAGCTTGGATATCCTTCAAGGATAAACAGACATTTGCCGGAAAGGAAGCGGAAAATGCGCTTCTCGGCCTATCTCACCTGTTAAAACATGCCGCCCCATTATTTGTGATGTGTGATGTGTCCGACTTGGAGGTTGTTCCGATGATTAAGGCCCCTCATAACGGCCTCGCCACGATTTTTTTGTACGATAAATATCCTGGCGGCATTGGACTTAGTGAACGGATTTATGAAAAAATGGACGTTTTACTTCGGGAAGTTTACCAAATGGCGGTAAGCTGCCGTTGTGAATCCGGTTGCCCGTCCTGTATAGGAACAGATCTTGAGGGCGAGGCGCATGGGAAACAAACGACCATAAAATGGCTGAAAACGTTAATAGGTGACAAACATTATGTCTCTTAAAAAACAACTGGAAAGGTATAAAAAGCACCTGAATACGCCGGAAAAGACGAGTGCGGAAAAATCGCCGCATGCCCCCAATGACCGTTTAACCCGAGCCGTCAAAGAGGCGGCCCATGCGCTAGGCGCAGAGCTGCGAACGTTAGATGAGCAGATGATTTTAGTGCGAAAGACGCGTGTGCCGCTTACCGCCCTTCACGGGAGGCGCCCGCTTAAAGATATTTTTCAAGCGGTCTCCCTTTGGCAAACCGGACAGATTCGCCATCCATTATCGGCGAAAGGTCTAAACGCTCAGGACTTATTATTTTTTGATACGGAAACGACGGGGTTATCGTCCGGTGCGGGGCATATGATTTTTCTTCTTGGCTGCGGGGCGATACAAGGGGATGAACTTATCATCACCCAATATTTTTTACCGGGACCTGGTCATGAAGCCGCTTTTTATTATCATTTTTTATCTGATGTGAAAGATTTGTCCAATTTAGTCACATTCAACGGAAAGGCCTTTGATTGGCCGCGCGTGAAAACGCGAGTGGCTTTTGTCCGTGATGCCGTACCACATCTTCCGGCATTTGGCCACTTTGATTTGCTTCATGCGAGCCGCCGGCTTTGGAAAAATCAATGGGATTCCGTGCGACTTTCTGTTGTGGAAGAAAATATTCTCGGGTTTCACCGTCAAAATGATATTCCAGGGCACATGGCGCCATTTCTCTACTTTGAATTTTTAAAAAGCCCCAAAGCATCACTTGTTGAAGGGATTTTCCGCCATAATGCGGACGACATCAAAACGTTATTATCGCTTTATAGCCATTTGACACATCTGATTCATTTTCACAACATTGATCCGCATGACGACGAAATATTTGCATTGGCAAGATGGTCATACGCTCTGGGCGAATATGCGACCGCCTTGGACATGCTCGATCAAGTTGAAGCAATAACTCTGACACCTGATACGGCCCGTTTCGTTCGCTTGCGTGCGGATTGTTTAAAAAAAGTGGGGAAACTAAAGGAAGCCTTAGATATTTATAAAACGTTGGCAGGCCAACCGTGGGTGGAAGACCCTGCGGTATTGATTGAGTGCGCAAAACTTTACGAACACTTTTCCAAGGATTTCGAACAGGCTCTCTACTATGCGGAGAAGGCACATCAATTGCTTTTGAAAAAAACAGGCATGAGTCCAGAACGGTTACATAAAGTTAAATTGGATATCCAAAAACGGCTCAACCGGTTAAGGGAAAAAATCAACGTTTCCTAAGGGAAATTCTCGTTATTTATTCCCCGGGCAAGCGCAAAATTAGCCAGGAATCGCCACCAAATATTGGTGAATTTGTCATTAAAAATTGAAGAAATCCCTCTTTTGTCGAATGACTGTACATCTTATGATTAATACAGATGTTCGAGAAGGGGGTAGGCATCATGATACGACTTCTTGTTTATCTCTTCTTTATCATAATTGGTGCCGTATTTATTTTCATGAATAGCTTTTAATGATCGGTCCATATCGAAGCGATGAAGCGATCAATGGGCTTGATCGTTCGTTGCCAGCTAGTTATTAGAGTGGAGGATGGCGAGAAGAAGTAGTAATATCTATATAAAGAAAGTTCCTGGATTTATCCATTCGTGGACAGGCTTCATCGTAACGTAATATAAACCGATATAAAACATTGACAAGCTATAGGCAGTCTGAAAAAATAAAAATATTAAGGTTTTTTGAGGTGACGAGAATGGATGGTAAATTAACACAATTAACCGCCAAAGATATTTTGGAAAAAGATTTTAAAACGTCATTGCGGGGTTATTCACCGGAAGAGGTAGACCAATTTCTCGATATCATTATTAAAGACTATGAGACGTTAAATAATGAAATTGAACGGTTAAGGCAAGAAAACCAACGGCTACGCCAAGAATTAAGCAACTATAAATCGGAGAAACGCCGTCCATTTGCTGCACAAGGACAAACCAATTACGATATTCTAAAACGTTTATCCAACTTGGAAAAACACGTCTTCGGCAGTCGTCTGCATGACTAGCCTCCCTAGATTTACAATAATTTCCGGTTGAGCATTTGGTCGATGCTTGTTATAATAATAAATCGTGACGTGTTCATTCGCGTTCGGGTAATCGCGGCATTCCCATGGAATGTTGAGGAAAGTCCATGCTCGCACGATCTGTGATGATCGTAGTGTTCGTGCCTGGCGAAACCATAAGCCAGGGTAGTCCGGTTTTGACTGGGCTAACGGCTGGTGTACCGCCTAAGTCTTCGGATATGGCGGTAAACCTATAAAAGTGCCACAGTGACGAAGTTCCGTCGGAAACGGCGGAAGTGGAACGCGGTAAACCCCACGAGCGAGAAACTCAAATTTGGTAGAGGAACCCTCTGGAAGGAAACGAACGGAAGGAGGGACGGGCCACGGGCTCGTAGATAGATGATTACCGCCTGCGTACGAGGAGAAATCCGCAAGAGTACAATGGTACAGAACATGGCTTATAGAACGCGGTGAACACTAGAACGGACGCCCTCATGACTTGAGGGCTTTTATTATACATACTTTTAGTGAGCATCATGACCTGGGTTTTGATGCTTGCGACATTTGGACATGCTGATCGCTTTTAAATTTTCACAGTGAAAATGGCGATAAAATGAATGTTACTCAAAAGCGCGTTGCAATATGTTATACTCAGATTAAGGGGCTGTCTAAATGGCGGCCTTATTTTTTCGGGATGAATGGAAAAAATGAGTAGAAATAGCGTCCGGAGGTTTTTACATGAATACGGCCCCTCTAAAAATCGTTGCGACAGCTGCGATGGGTATTGAGGCTATTGTGGCTGATGAAGTGAAAAAGCTTGGTTACACCGATGTGACGGTGGAAAACGGAAAAGTGTCCATTTACGGTACCGAGCGGGATGTGGCACGCTTGAACCTTTGGCTAAGAGCAGCCGACCGCATCAAAATTGAAGTCGCGTCATTTCCAGCGACAAGTTTTGAGGAATTATTTGAACGAACAAAGGCCATTCCATGGGCCGATTTTTTACCGGTTAATGCAGAATTTCCTGTCAGTGGCAAATCCGTAAAGTCGGGGCTTTATAGCGTCCCGGATTGCCAGGCGATCGTTAAGAAAGCCATTGTCGAAAGTTTAAGGAAGACATACCGCATCGATTGGTTTAAGGAAGACGGTCCGTTATTTAAAATAGAAGTGGCGCTTTTAAAAGATGTCGCCACATTGTCGATCGATACAAGCGGTAGCGGTTTACATAAGCGCGGTTACCGGTATTTCCATGGGAAAGCTCCATTAAAAGAAACAATGGCAGCCGCGATGATTTATCTCACGCGTTGGACGCCTGACCGGCCATTTGTCGATCCTTTTTGTGGCTCAGGGACTTTACCGATTGAGGCGGCCATGATTGGACAAAATATTGCCCCTGGTTTTAACCGTGATTTTGTTTCAGAAAACTGGCCATGGATCGATAAAAAGGTATGGGATGAGGTACGAACAGAAGCCGAAGATCTTGCCAATTACGATCAGCCGTTAGATATTTCCGGTTTTGACATCGATCATCGCATGGTGGATTTGTCGATCGCTAATGCCAAAGAAATCGGTCTAAGTGAACTCATTACTTTTAAACAAATGCAAGTCAAAGATTTTCGAACGACCAAAGAATATGGGGTATTGGTTGGAAATCCTCCATATGGTGAACGGCTCGGGACGGATGAGGAAGTGCGCCGGCTTTATCAAGATATGGGTAAGACTTTGCTTCAATATGATACATGGTCCTTTTATTTTCTTGTCAGCCACCCGAATTTTGAAAAACTGTTCGGCAGAAAAGCGTCAAAGAAACGAAAATTGTATAACGGAAACATCCGCACGGATTATTATCAATTTTTTGGTCCGCTGCCACGGAAAAAAGGCGACATTTAGCAGGAATTTCCCCTCCGTTAAAAGAAATGAATCATAAATACATAAAAAAGGTTGTGGGAAAAATGGGGAAGATCCAAGATATAGAAAAACGGTACTTTGACCTTGTCAAAAAGATCAAGCATTATGAAGAAGCCCTTTCCTTAATGGCTTGGGATTTTCGGACTGGTGCCCCAAAAAAAGGGGTAGATGGGCGGTCGGAAGTGATCGGAACGTTCTCTGAAGTGGTTTTTCAACTGACAACTTCAGCGGAAATGAAAGCTTGTCTCGATCAATTACGCGAGCCGGCCGTACAAAAGGAATTGTCGGAAATCACCCGACGGTCCGTGGAAAAAAGTGCGAAAGAATATGACCGACTTGTTAAAATTCCGGCGGATGAATTCAAAAATTATGTCATGATTCGCTCAAAAGCAGAAAGTGTTTGGGCGGAAGCAAAAGAGAAATCTGATTTTTCCATGCTTCAACCGTATCTTGAAAAGCTCATCGATTTTAAACATCGAATGGTCGATTATTGGGGCTATAAGGAAAATAAATATGATGCCTTATTAGACCAATATGAACCAGGGGTAACGACGGAGACGATCGACCGGGTGTTTGACGACCTCCGCCGGCAAATTATTCCGCTTGTTCAAGAAATTAAAGATGCTGAAGATCCGGAAAACGACTTCCTCATCGGGTACTTTCCAAAGGAGAAACAGCGGGAATTTTGTTCACATCTGTTAAAAGAAATCGGTTATGACTTTGAGGCGGGTCGCATCGATGAAACGCTTCACCCATTCCAAATCACCCTTAATCCCGGTGATGTGCGGGTGACAACGAACTATAACGAAAACGATGTTCA
>Ga0310838_1000462_pt1 | contig 35836 bp, 44 predicted proteins | sample SM_ome_6_FD_202241 | JGI IMG/M metagenome (GOLD analysis project Ga0310838, IMG submission 202241) | Sorghum-adapted microbial communities enriched on stacked mutant (SM) sorghum from Joint BioEnergy Institute, Emeryville, California... ...
GCAACGGTTACATGCAAGAATATGAAGTGGAGCGGTATATGCGTGATGCCAAACTCCTCGAAATCGGTGAAGGAACGTCTGAGGTACAGCGAATGGTCATCTCGCGCGAAATCGGCTGCTGATCTTTGTCTACGGAAAAATATGCTTCTCAAAGGCTTTTGTATCGGAAATTTTTTTGTGAATGGAACGCCGCCTTGCGTTCCATTTGCTTTTGGTTTGAACCGATCGCCTGCTTAAATGAAGATTGTGATTTCGTTTTCTGTAACCAAAATCTATAATGAGGGCATAAAAAGTGACGAATTTGTGACAAATTCGTTTTCCCTTTTCTTGAATGGTATTATAAAGTAAAATAAAAATGGTCTATTTAAAAGAATTTGCAGTTTTTTTGCACAAGGAATTGATACATAAGGAGGGCACGTGAAATGAAACGGAATCCACTCATTCCGTTTGCCGTTATTGCCGCATGCGGAATCCTGCTCATGGTGGTGGTCGGTTTGTGGGGGGCTCATGCTGCTCAAGAACGGGAAGCCGCAAAACATAAAGGCGCCGTGGCCACAGCCACGCCTGAGAAACTCTTTCAAGACAATTGCGCAGCCTGCCACGGTCAAAACCTAGAAGGCGGTGCCGGCCCGAATTTGCAACATATTGGAGGAAAACTTTCAAAGGACGCCATTTTAAAACAGATTAACGAAGGTGGCGGAGGTATGCCTGGCGGTTTACTTCAAGGGGACGATGCCGCTAAGGTCGCCGAGTGGCTTGCTAAGAAAAAATAAGTTGAACGCGCGGTCATCCCATTTTTGGGGTGGCCATTTTGCTATTTTAAACGGATTGGCGAGGAGCAATGAAAAGCCGACCTACATCGTGCAAGCTTTCGTCTCGCTTAAAATCCGCGATTGACCGACAACTTCTTTGCGACCCACCCCATCGTCAAATACTTACGGTTTACATTGCCATGTTGATATTTGCCATCACCGCATTCGCTTTGTATCATAAAATGAGAAACTTTAGTGTGGTGATGACATGAACGACATACCGATTTCGGAGCGGTTAAAAGCCGTGGCATCTTTGATTACTCCAACCCATACATTAGCGGATATCGGCTCTGACCATGCTTATCTACCTTGTTACGCATTTTTAGAAGGACGAATAAAGAAGGGAATAGCCGGTGAAATCAATGTCGGACCGTACCGCTCGGCGCTTTCGACGATCGAAAAATACGGACTCTCCGAACATATTACTGCTCGCCTGGGTGACGGTCTTTCCGTGATCGAAAAAGGTGAAGCGGATTGTATTACGATTGCGGGAATGGGCGGAGAATTAATCCGGCGCATTCTGGAGGCAGGTAAAGATCGTTTGACGGATGCCACGCGCCTCATTTTGCAGCCGAATGTCGGCGAGCATCAAGTCCGTCTTTGGTTGATGGCGAACGATTTTACCATTGACCAAGAAATGATTCTTGAAGAAGACGGCCATATCTATGAAATCATTCAGGCACAAAAAAATGACCAGCCCAAAACATATTCCGCAAAAGAGCTCATGTTCGGACCAATTCTGCTTCAAGAGAAAACCGATACCTTTTTAAAGAAGTGGCGTGCGGAATTAAAGAAGAGGGAACGCGTTTGGCAATCACTCGGTCAAGCTGTCCCGAGTCCAGAGATTGCGAAACGCCGTTTCGCGATCGAAAAGGAAATCCAGTGGATTAACGAGGTGACGACATGACGATTGACGGGAATACGCTAATCAACGCTTTTGAAGCCTGGGCACCACCCCGATTAGCTGAGAAATGGGATAAGGTCGGTCTGCAAATAGGGACGCTGAATAAGGACATCCAAAAAATGATTGTGACTTTGGACGTCACAGAAGAAGTTGTGGACGAGGCGATCGTTCAAGGGGCGGATTTGATTTTTGCCCATCATCCGCTTATTTTCCGCCCATTGGATAACATATTAACGGATTGCGGTTCTGGAAAAATCATCGAAAAATGCCTAAAAAATGACTTGGCGGTGTATGTGGCACATACCAACCTCGATGTCGCTCAAGGCGGGATGAATGATTGGCTCGCCTCCGCCATCGGCTTGCAAAATACAGCGGTTCTTGTGCCCGCTCAGTCGGACTCGCTCGTGAAACTGGCTGTCTTTGTACCAGTGACACATGCGGATCAAGTTCGTGCGGCGCTAGGTGATGCAGGTGCGGGGGCGATCGGCCAATACAGTCACTGCACATTTAATACAAGCGGAAAAGGCACATTTTTACCAGGGGAAGGAACAACGCCCTACATTGGGGAAACAGGAAAGTTAGAGGTTGTCGATGAAATCAAAATTGAAACGATTGTGCGCGAGGCGGATTTGAGCCGAGTCGTCAAAAAAATGCTTGATAGCCATCCTTATGAGGAAGTCGCCTATGATCTTTATCCTTTGAAAAACAAAGAGGACAAAATAGGTTTGGGAAGAGTCGGGCAACTTTCGGCACCGATGACTTTAGCCCAATTGGCCCAACATGTCATTAAGGTTTTCGGTTTACCTGGGGTAAACGCCGTCGGTGATTTAAACGCAAAAGTCCAAACCGTTGCGGTCATCGGCGGTAGCGGCAATGATTTTATTCCGGAAGCCATTGATCGCGGCGCGGATGTGCTCGTGACCGGGGACACGAAATACCACAATGCGCACGATGCGAAAGCGGCTGGTCTCATGGTGATTGATGCCGGGCACCATATTGAAAAAATCATGATTCAAGGTGTTGCCGCCTTCTTCCGTGATTTTTTAAATACCAATGGATACACAGGGACGACAGTGATGGAATCCACCACGAATACAAATCCGTTCCATCTCGTCATCCCACATGAGGTTAACCAATAAGGGGTTTGACTTTCACCACGGGTTTCTTAAAATCGTTCAGTATTATGTGGCTTTAGGTGGGGTGAGACCCCGAACTTTTGATGAAGCTCGTTTTCATTAGTGACTTTCGTTGTCACCGTTTGCTTTTGGCTTTATAATGGAAAGAGAAGCCAAGGGAGGCGTTGATTTTGGAAGTCATAAAAGTATCCCCGCGCGGCTATTGCTTCGGGGTTGTCGATGCGATGGTCATTGCCCGCAAGGCAGCGATGAACAAAAACTTGCCGCGCCCGATATATATCCTCGGCATGTTGGTGCATAATCAACATGTGACAGAAGCCTTTGAAAAGGAAGGCATTATCACTCTTGACGGCAACAGCCGCTTGGAGTTATTAAAGCAGATCGATGAAGGCACAGTGATTTTCACAGCTCATGGCGTATCCCCTGAGGTTCGCAAGCTGGCAGAGGAAAAAGGGCTGACCGTCATCGATGCGACATGCCCGGATGTCACAAAAACGCATGATCTTATAAAAGAGAAGACAAAGGCGGGCTATGATATTATTTATATCGGGAAAAAAGGCCATCCCGAACCGGAAGGCGCCATCGGCATGGCGCCAGGGCGCGTGCACCTTGTTCAGACTTTTGAAGATGTAGACAGCCTTCAACTGAAAAATGAAAAAATCGTCATCACCAACCAAACGACGATGTCGCAATGGGATGTTGAGGAAATCATGCGGTATATTAAAGGAAAATATCCGCAAGCGGAAATCCACAATGAAATTTGCCATGCGACGCAAACCAGGCAGGAGGCGGTCGCTGAACAGGCTAAAGATGCCGATTTAACCATTGTTGTCGGTGACCCGCGCAGCAATAACTCCAATCGACTCGCCCAAGTCTCGGAAGAAATTGCGGGCACGCCGGCCCACCGGATTGCCGATTTATCCGAATTGGATATTAATTGGCTGTTAAATGGCGTGAAAAAAGTGGCTGTAACCTCTGGTGCCTCAACGCCCACGCAATTAACAAAAGAAGTCATTCTTTTTATCGATCAATTCGACCCGAATGACCCTGCCACATGGGTGAAGCCGTCACGAGATAACAAAAAATCGATCTTGCCGAAAGTGGCGATCAAAAGCGAAAGCAAGACGTCTTAACTCAGAATAGGAACAAAGTGTTCCTTAATTAGATAACCAGCTCAAACCATATAGCAAAAATGTTCAATGGGACGCCAATAAAAAGGCGTCCCATTTGTTCCATTTAAAATCTCCGACACGCGGTGACATCCGATTCAAAGAACTTTCATTCCCTAGTGACAAACAGTTAGACATAGAGTGTCGGCTGAGAAGTTATTTTGGGGACGGGTTGGTAGCCCATGGATGAGTTGGGTGATAATCGCACTGTCGATCGTGCTGTCGTCTGCGATTGCGTAGGAATCGGCCGCCTTTTTTGTTTGTGAGAGCGGCTAGGGCCTCTTGTTTTCGGTGTATCCTCTTTTTCCTCGCCTTTAGAAAATTCCTCGATTTCCACTCTTGATGCGCGTTCTTCCGCTTTTGTTCCCGTGTTTTCATTGGATGAATCATCGGTTGCCGCCGATTGATCACCAGATTTCCTCAGTTCCATCATTGTCCGAGCCATATTAATCAATCCTGGCAAATTTTTAATCATAGGACTTATTTGTTGAATAACGGGCATCACTTGTTGAGCGACACCGACCATTTTTTGCAGATTTTGAAAAATACCGAGCAGACCTCCGCTTGAACCTGTACCGGTTAAACCTGGATTCGCCAATCCACCTGCGCCACCCGTCGCTAACCCGCCAAATCCGGGCGTGCCGAAGCCCGGTGCCATGCCGCCAAATGGCATACCGCCTGTTTGTGCCCCTGAACCGCTATTAAATAATCCACCAAGCAGTCGGCTAAGTCCCCCGGCACCTCTTGTTCCCAAACCACTTGTGCCAAACGGTGAGGCCATCCCAGGCCCAAACAAACCAGGTCCGCTCATCGGGGGAAATCCGCCTGCTGGAGAGCCCGCACCGAAAAGCCCGGCGCCGGGGTTCATCCCAGGTGTTGCCTGTCTCAATGGAAACATTAGTGATCCTCCTTTTTTTCGGTCCGAATGGCTATTGTTATCGTATGCGTGTGAAAGAAGCAGTGTACCTATGGTAAACACCCGTTATGCCTGTAAATATGGGCTTTCGGCTCATCTTTTGGATGTTTTGAAATGTTCGTCTCGGCAAACGCCTAGAGTCAGAATAATCACCACCATTGTCATGACGGTGTTCGTCCGGTATTCGCTTCGATGAAGAAGGCAAATGGGAAAGCATCGGCTCATCCGATGACCAAATATGACGAAAAACCGCGAGAAAAATGCTAAAATGAATAGGAAGGAGGGAATGGACGTGTTAAAAATCGGCTCTCATGTTTCGATGAGCGGCAAGGAGATGCTGCTTGGTGCGAGTAAAGAAGCGGTATCTTATGGTGCAAATACATTTATGATCTATACGGGTGCCCCGCAAAACACCCGCCGTAAACCGATTGAAGAACTGAACATTGAAGCGGGTTTAAAACATGCAAAGGAAAACGGCATTGAGGAAATTGTTGTCCACGCTCCGTATATTATCAATATCGGTAATCCCGTAAAACCGGCCACATTCCGGATAGGCGTTGAATTTTTAAGAAAAGAAATCGACCGGACACAGGCCCTCGGAGCCAAGCAAATCGTGCTTCATCCCGGTGCTCATGTCGGTGAAGGCGTTGAAGCGGGTCTTGCTAAAATCATCGAAGGGTTAAACGAGGTTCTGACTCGAGATGACCAAGTGCAAATCGCGCTTGAGACGATGGCGGGGAAAGGTTCCGAATGCGGGTATCGTTTTGAACACTTGGCTGAAATCATATCAGGCGTGACACATAATGAGAAACTTTCCGTTTGCTTTGACACCTGTCACACGCATGATGCCGGATATGACATCGTCAATCGTTTTGATGATGTCTTGGAAGAATTTGACCGCATCGTCGGTTTAGATCGCATTAAAGTCGTTCACGTTAACGATAGCAAAAATCCGTGCGGTGCCCGCAAGGACCGTCATGAAAACATTGGATACGGGTATATTGGCTTTGAAGCGTTAAACGCCATTGTCCGCCACCCGCAATTCGAAGGGCTTCCAAAAATTTTGGAAACACCATTTGTCGGTGAAGATAAAAATGACAAAAAGCCCCCCTATAAGTTTGAAATTGCCATGTTAAGGGAAGGGCGGTTTAACGAACACCTTAAAGAAGACATTATGGCCGGTTAAAAAACCGGCTTTTTTATTTTTAATTGAATTATTTTATGGCGCGAAGGCATGTTTACAAAGCAAAATCGGAGAAAAACTGAAAAGACAGAAATAACTGTTTTCCATACAATAATAGAAGCGGTTTTTGCTAAGTCTTAATTGGCTAAGCATTTTCAGCGCTTTTTACCTATAGCCCCCGAAAATGGTGCCCCCATCAAAGTCAAATCTTCACATTTAATTACCCATCCATTTTATGAGCCTCTGGAATAAGCCTTCCATGGATTGCGACAGGCCAGCGTTTGTTTTTTGAGCGATCTCCTTTAATAGCGCTCTTCTTTCCTTTTCCTGAAAGACATCAAATCCACCTCGGGCATGAAGGAGGTTTATGATGGTTTCGGCATCTTTCCGGCTTATTTTAAAGCCATATTTTTTCCCAAATTTCATGAGTTCTTCGGAGGTTAAACCGTTAATTTTTTGGTTCACTAAATGTTTGATCAACGCATTCAATGAATAGCCCCCTTTAACCAGCATCACTTGTAAGGTATGTGCCGATGGGTTTTTCGTGAATCGGCGCGTAAAAAAATTGCCGTTTATCGTCATAAAACGCAAGTCTCGTCATATTTTTTAAGTATGGCGACAAAGTTTACGATTTTTGTCAATAAATATGATGGAAATATTATATTATTATGAAAAAAGATTCGATATAATAAAATCAGTAGGTGCATTTGGGGAATAATGGTGCGGTATGACGAAATTGGGAGGTGGGATCATTAAATCGCCTATGTCGGTAACGGATCGAAATCTCTTTTTTTGCCAGAGTTTGATCGGAAATATACTGGATATATTAGAGGTTGGTTTGATCATTCTAGATGGCAAAAACAAAGTCGTCTATAAAAACGGTGTGTTGCTGGCAATGGAAAAACGGCTTTCACAACAAGGCGAGAGCGAATTTTTTGTTAAAAAAGCCCAAGAAATGGCACCGGATCTTCGGGCTTCAGGGCAAACGGTGCGGCGCTATCATGTCTACGGAGATCGCTTATACAGGGTTTTCGGGCTCTATGATGCGCGGACTGATGAAGTGATTTACATGTTTGATGAACGCGAAGCTGCCAGCGAATATGAACGTTTGCTCAAAACAAAAAAACAAATGGAAACCGTCTCGCATTTGGCCGCCGGTTTTGCCCATGAACTGCGGAATCCGCTATCGATTATTCGCGGTTTTATTCAATTGTCAAGAATGACTGGAAATATTGACAAATATTACGGTACGATCCTCTCTGAGTTGAACAGAATGAACCGCATCATAGATGATTTTTTGTCATTGTCAAGAAAAAAAGAAAACAAAGAACGGTGTGAGCCAGGCGGCTTTTTTACAACCGTCGCAGAAATCATTCAATCGGAATGTCTGCTTCGTAATATTGACCTTCGTTTGCAAATAACAAAAACCGCTCGTTATGTATTGATTGATAAATCCATGATGATTCAAGTTGTGCTAAATCTGTTCCGAAATGCGGTTGAAGCCATTTCTGAGGACCAGAAGGAAAAAATTTTTTCGATGGAAGGCCGTGATGACGGATCACAATATACAGTGGTGATACAAGATAATGGTTCTGGAATGGACGAAGCGGTGCTTCGACAAATTGGCAAGCCCTTTTTTACAACAAAAGAAAATGGAACGGGAGTGGGTTTGCCATTATCGCAAAAGATTATTTCCGAACATGGAGGGAAGATGACGATTCAAAGTGAAAAAGGTAAGGGCACGACGATTTGTTTTCACTTGCCCTATAACTGAATACCAACAATTTCATCTATATTTGAGGAGAACTTACGCCAAAATATAAACGATCCTATAAATGAAAGCGAGGGATCGCCATTGGCGGATAAGGATCATCCTCAATATAAAGAAAACGAGGCGATAAATGAAAAAGTGGACGACCATGCCTTTGATGGCCATTTAGGCATCCGCGAAACATACAGAAACAACAGCCTAGATGATGAAGATCATTATGATGAAGAAGTTGCAGAAGAGGCTGTTTTAGATCGGCGCGCTCTTGGAAATATCAGAGATGAAGATGACGATGATGTGGACTCCGGGACAGGCATTGGTTGGTTGGCACTCGTGCTATCGATTGTCGGACTATTCTTTTTACCAGTGATTATGGGAGCCGCCGGAATCATTATCGGTATCATCGCTCGCAGACAAGGAGCCCGCGCGCTCGGTGGTTGGGCGATTGGCATTGGGATTTTCGCAATCGTCATCCGCTTATTTACCGCCCCTTTTTTCTAGTTTATTGAAGGAGGTTGACATTGATAAACGTCAGCCTCTTTCATTTGTCTTTGGCTAATTCATTGATTTTCCTCCGTTTCGGTCGGATAATGGAATGGAGGTCTATGGCGAGAGGAGAAGGGGATATGGATGTATTAGAAGCCATACATACTCGACGTTCTGTATCCAAAGTGCAAGAAAAGGTGCCGGATAAGGCATTGATTCATAAAGTGCTGGAAGCATCTTTATGGGCACCGAACCATTACTTGACGGAACCGTATTCTTTTGAGGTGCTCATCGGTGACGGACGTAATAAACTCGGACAAGCTTATGGACGAATCAACCAGGAAGCGTTGGATCCAGATGCATCCAATGAGGATAAAAAGAAGGCGTATGAACAAGGATTGGCTAAGGCACGTCGGGCACCAGTCGTCATTGTTGTTAAAGTGCATCCTTCAGACCAGAAAAATGTCATTTTTGTTGAGGAAGTGGCAGCAGCAGCCTGTGCCGTCCAAAATATGCTGCTTGCTTCCCATGCGCTCGGTTTGGGGGCGATGTGGCGATCGGGCAACCCCGCCTATCATCCGATTATGAAAGAAACATTTGGCATGACCGGAGAGGGGTTCGTCTTAGGGTTTGTTTACCTCGGTTATCCGCAAGAAGTTTACGTGAAACATCCGCCGAAAAAACGCCCGCTTGATTCTGTTGCCAAATGGGTAGAGCATGCCGAAAAATAAAACACGCCCCATCCTGAGCGCGTTTTTATATTGGTCAAAAACGAAGGCTCCGCCAAGCTTTTTAGGCAATGGTGGAGCCGAGTTCTTTTATAATTTTTCCGCTGCTTTCTTTTCTGCGTATTCTTTCGCGAGAATATCGACTTCTTTTTTCAGTTCGGCGACCAGTTGATCTTCGGGAACTTTGCGAATGACTTTCCCATGTTTAAAGAGAAGGCCTTCGCCTTTCCCACCGGCGATGCCGATATCGGCTTCGCGCGCTTCTCCGGGCCCGTTGACCGCACACCCGAGGACGGACACTTTAATCGGGGCCTTAACGGTTTGCAAATAGGCTTCGATCTCATCAATGACGCCAAATAGATTAAATTGGATGCGGCCGCATGTTGGGCATGAAATTAACGTGGCGGCATCGGACAATAACCCAAAAGTCTTCAAAAGTTCTCGGGCCACTTTAACTTCCTCAACGGGGTCTGTCGATAAAGAGATGCGTAAAGTGTTGCCGATGCCCTTATGCAGAAGAACGCCAAGTCCCGCAGCACTTTTTACCGTACCGGAAAATTTCGTGCCCGATTCCGTGATGCCAAGGTGAAGCGGATAATCAAAAGCGGCTGCTGCTTTTTCATAAGCTTCGATGGCCAAATGGACATCGGAGGCCTTTAAGGACACGATGATGTCATGGAAGTCGAGATCTTCCAAAATTTTAATATGGTGGAGGGCGCTTTCGACCATACCGTCAGCTGTCGGATAGCCATATTTTTCAAGGATATGTTTTTCCAATGATCCGGCATTGACACCGATGCGAATCGGCACGCCTCTTTCTTTAGCGGCTTTCACAACGGCTTCGACTTTATCGCGTCCACCGATATTACCCGGATTGATGCGAATTTTATCGATGCCGCCTTCGATGGCTTTTAATGCCAATTTATAGTTAAAATGAATGTCCGCAACCAGAGGGATGTGAATCCGCTTTTTAATTTCGGGAATGGCTTCTGCGGCCCGCATGTCCGGACAGGCAACGCGCACCATTTGGCAACCGGCTTCTTCTAACCGAAGGATTTCTGCCACGGTCGCTTCCACATCGTGCGTTTTTGTTGTCGTCATGCTCTGTATGATCAGATTATTTGACCCGCCAATGGTTAAGTCGCCGACTTTGACTTTGCGGGTTTTTGTTCGATGGGTGATTTGATTCATTCCCCATTCGCTCCTTTTTCTCAACCAGACAATGCATGATTGTCAAGGCAAGATACGTTTACCATTCCTCATTGTACCAGTGAGCGGAGACAATGGGCAAGACATTTATTTTGACGGAAAGCAACCAATCGGATTTGATGGCCAAGTTACGGATGTGATGGCCAAGTTACGGATGGCTTTCGTCCAACGGTATGCGATAGGTTTTACCAATTTGTATATGGTTTGGGTCAACGCCATGATTTAATTTTTTAAAGTCGCGCAAAACTTGATCAATGTCGTACGTCGAAGATGGGTTAAGTTTCTCGTATAATGACAGCACAGTGTCACCAGGTTGGACGTGAACGGTTTGAAAGGGAATGGCGGGTTCACTGGCCTTTGTTTCATTACTACCGAGAAAAGCTAACGTCCCTTTCGTCATATCGTAATAACTTGTCCAACCGACAACGGCAAAAATGGCGATGATGAACATTTTCTTCATGGCGTTCACCCTTTTCTAAAAGAAGGTGTCATGTTTCATCATCTATATATATGTGTCTCTTCCATTTTTAGAACAAAAATATCTCAAAAAGCTATTGAAATATGTCTTGGCGCGTGATATATTAAACATCGGCCAAGTTATTCGGTCGAAAAAAGTTTAAAAAATGTGTTGACACATTTTTAAAGACATGTTATTATATATCCTGTCGTTACGATTTGAAAGCAAACATGGCGGTGTAGCTCAGCTGGCTAGAGCGTACGGTTCATACCCGTGAGGTCGGGGGTTCGATCCCCTCCACCGCTACCATATATTACAAATATTGAGGTTGTCGATTTAGACCTCTCTTTTACTTTTTTCGGAAACTTTCATGGCGGTTGTGGCGAAGTGGTCTAACGCACCGGATTGTGGTTCCGGCATTCGTGGGTTCGAAACCCATCAACCGCCCCATGGACCCTTAGCTCAGCTGGTTAGAGCAGACGGCTCATAACCGTCCGGTCGTAGGTTCGAGTCCTACAGGGTCCACCACTATCGCACCTGGGACTTGCATCAGCAGCCAGGTTATGTTATTATTTGTAAAGCACATATCATCGCGGGGGGAGAGCGAGCATAAACTTCGTTGAATCCGCTGCGAGTTGTCCCGACGCATCAGCCTCTCTGAAAAAGCTAGAAGAGGAAGGGACAGTGGCATACTAGTTGCAAGTGAATATGCTTTCTATATATCGTCGCGGGGTGGAGCAGTGGTAGCTCGTCGGGCTCATAACCCGAAGGTCGCAGGTTCAAATCCTGTCCCCGCAACCAAATAATGATTTTATCGCAAATGTCCGTAAAGGGCATTTTTTTGTTTTAGAAAAACTTTTGAGCGGGCATATTTATTGAAGGGTCGCCTTAAATTTGATAATGTAAATAGTGGAAAAAGCAGAAAAACTCTGCGATCCCATTCTACATATTAAGGAGGAGATTTACATGGGTTATCAGCTTCCTGATTTACCTTATGCTTATAACGCGCTTGAGCCGCACATCGATGAACAAACGATGCGGATACATCACGACAAACACCACGGGACATATGTTTCCAAAGTCAATGCTGCGCTGGAAGGCCATGCTGATTTGGCCAGTAAGTCAATCGAAGATCTCCTTAAAGACATTAACAGCGTGCCGGAAAACATTCGCACAGCTGTTCGCAACAATGGTGGTGGACATGCCAACCATAGCCTCTTCTGGCAAATTTTAAGCCCGAATGGTGGCGGTGAACCGACTGGCGCTATTGCCGAAGCGATCAATGCCAAATTCGGCAGCTTTGAAAACTTCAAGAAGGCATTTTCTGATGCTGCGGCTAACCGCTTTGGTTCCGGCTGGGCGTGGCTCGTCGTCAATAACGGCGAACTCGAAGTTACAAGCACGCCGAACCAAGATTCGCCTTACATGGAAGGCAAAACTCCGATTCTCGGCCTGGATGTTTGGGAACATGCTTATTATTTGAAATACCAAAACCGTCGTCCAGAATACATTGAAGCGTTCTTTAATGTGATCAATTGGGACGAAGTCAATAAACGCTACGAAGCGGCTAAATAGTCAGACACTCAAAAGGTTGACACAATGGATTCTCCAAAATGTGTCAACCTTTTTTATATTCGTAAAAAAGGATATCGTTTTTCGGGTCAGCATAAGGACCAATAAGGCTTTACAAACCGTTTCGTAGCGTCAAATATATTTTAAAGAGTGATGGTTTCGTTATTTTTCTTAAAAAGGAATTTCGTTCCGAAAAAGGTCGTGCCATTACCGATTTTCCAGTATATCTCCCTCTGTTTGATGCACAATAAAGAAGGAATTCGAACAGGGGAGTCGAGACGGATGAAGTTTCTGCAAAACGTCTTGGATGAGAAAAAGATCCCGAAGGATTTGCTATTGTTACTTGTGATTAGCGGTTTATACTTTTTAGGCGTCGCTCTTTCCAACACCTTTGTCAACGTCTTTTTATGGAAACATACGAAGAGCTTTATCGATATCGGATTATATAATTTAATGATTGTCATTTTTCAACCACTGACGTTTCTCGTAAGCGGCCGACTGGCCAAAAAAATTGACCGGGTGATCGTCCTTCGTTTTGGCATTTCTTTTTTGGCCCTGTTTTTCATCAGCGTGTTGTTTTTAGGAAATTTGGCGCGTGATTTTTTACTGCTATTCGGGATTTTATTAGGAATCGGTTACGGATTTTTCTGGTGCGCTTTTAACATTTTGACGTTTGAGATTACTGAGCCCGACACGCGTGATTTTTTCAATGGCTTTGAAGGCATTCTTTCTTCCGTCGGGGGGATGATTGGTCCAGCATTTGCCGGCTGGCTGATTTCCGAGCTTCCGAATGATCTCGGATATAAATGGATTTTTGCGCTTTCACTCGCGCTGTTTGCCCTAGCCATTTTCATCAGTTTTTTTATTAATAGTCGCCTCGCAGAGGGTCGCTTTTATTTGCGCCGAATTTTAATGGAGAAAAAAAACAACCGCAATTGGGACGATATTTTAGATGCTCATTTCGTACAAGGCATACGGGAAGGGACCTTTTTTTTCATCATCGGTATTTGGGTATTTTTAACGACTAAAAGCGAATGGGCATTAGGGAAGTTTACCCTGATCGAATCCGCCATAATGTTTTTATCCTACTATGCCGTTTCGAAATGGGTCAAAACAGATATGCGCAAAAAAGCGATTTTAATCGGTGGTCTTCTGCTTTATGGGTCCGTTTTTCTCATTACTTTTAAATTAAATTATCCGCTCCTTTTGATCTACGCCGTTGTGACATCCATCGCTTATCCTCTGCTGACGGTCCCTTTTACATCTTTAACTTTTGACACGATTGGTAAAGGATGGAAAGCTAAAGAAATGCGCATCGAATATATCGTCGTCAGAGAATTATATTATAATCTCGGGCGCATTGTCTCTATTCTCTTATTTCTAGCCGTCGTCATGCTCTTTAAAAACGATGAAACGGGGATCCGCTACTTAATGCTGGTCATCGGCGCTGGGCACCTGGCGATATACTTCTGTCTGAGCGGTTTGCCGTTGAAGAGGGAAAAGCGGAGTATGAAGAATGACGCTCGTCACCCTTTGCGAGACGGGGAAAGCGGCTCTCCGGTTTAAAATGAGTAAAAAAAAAACGAAAACGAGCGGGCACAGAGGGGGATTTTATAGTAAAATAGAGGAGGTTGACCCAATCGTTTGGCGATCCCTGATGGGCAGCCTCTTTTTAGTGTGTGTTTAAAGGAGTGAACGGGAGATGGAAGAAAAGAAAAAGCGTAAAAAGAAGAAAAACCATATTCCGTTTCGGTTAAATATCCTTTTTTTGATCATTTTCCTGGCATTTTCGGCTTTAATACTACGCTTAGGTGTTGTCCAAATTGTTCACGGGGAAGATTATGAAAGGAAGCTTGAAGCGACGAATAAAGTGGTCACAAAGGTGGAATCCGTAAGAGGCCTGATTCGTGACCGAAATGGTACCCTTCTTGTTGGCAACAAGGCGGAGCAAGCCATTGTATTTACGCGAAAACCGGACCAGGATACGCAAGACTTGCTGGATATTGCCAAAAAACTGAGCCAGTATATCACGGTTTCGACGAATAAGAAGGTGCCGGACGGAGCGCTGTCCACCGAGCAGGTGACGGAGCGCGACAAAAAAGATTTCTGGTTGGCACTTCATCCCGATAAGGCGAAAGCGATGTTGTCAGCAAAGGAACAAAACAGCAAAAAAGCTTACAACCTCATGCTCGATCGCATCACAGATCGGGATTTAGCGACTTTGACGACGGCAGATTTAAAAGTCGCCGCCATTTGGCGAAAATTGGTGACCGCATCCAATCTGACACCGACTTATGTGAAAATCGGACTAACGGATAAAGAATTAGCGACAGTTGGTGAGCATTTAAAAGAATTTGAGGGGTCCATCGATACGGCCGTTGCCGCAACAAGAAGTTATCCTGAAGGGGAAATGTTCTTTTTAGGTAATGTTAAAGAAATTCCAAGGCATGAAGTTAATAACTATTTGGCAGAAGGCTATAATCGGAATGATATTGTTGGAACGAGCAATCTCGAGCAACAATATGAAAACATTCTACGCGGTGTGCCGACGACCTATACTTTTATGACAAAAAATGGTAAACCTGTTGGCAATCCGATAAAAGAAGAAGGCCGCCGGGGTGATGATCTCGTTTTGACGATTGACAGCCGACTTCAAAAAGCGGTTGGGACTGTCATCGAGAAAAACTTGAGGAAGTTTCATAGTACACACGCCAACAGTGCTTATGCGGTAATCATTGATCCAAATACTGGAGAAATTTTGGCGATGGTTGGCCGGGCATTCGACCCGAGCACAGGAAAAATTGTTGACGACTCTTCCGGCACGGTGTTAAAAGCTTTTCAGATTGGTTCATCGATTAAAGGGGCAACCATTTTGACGGGTTACCAAAATCATGCCATACCTGGGCTTTTTGACGATAAACCTATCAAATTTTCAAAAGACGGCAAGCCTTTTAAATCCTTGGAAGCCATACCGACTGTCGGACCGGCTGAAGCGCTGGAATATTCTTCAAACGTCTATATGGGTCGTGTTGTTGGCAACATGGCTGGTTTTCGATTTTATGACCACGGGAGTTATTATAGTGTTCAGGTTTTTAATGGTCCACGGTTTGTCCACGCTTTCAATGCCCTGCGTGAAGGATATAGCCAATTCGGTTTAGGCGTTTCAACAGGTATTGATCTACCGTTTGAATCCATTGGTTATGAGGGACCACTTCCTTTGGATTCACCTGGTATAATCATGCAATTTGCGATCGGGCAATATGATACGTATACGCCGCTGCAAATGGCGCAATACGTTTCAACAATCGCCAATGGCGGGAAACGCCTCGCCCCACATCTGTTAAAAACCGTGAATGAACCGAGTGGTGATCCGACCCAAGTCGGCCCGGTCAAATACCGCTATGAACCGAAAATCTTAAATACGATTGCCAATACCAAGGAACAAATCGATATGGTGCATAAAGGTTTTTACCTCGTCACACAAGGTTCACATGGGACGGCGCGCATGCTTGGAGCGCTCAATGCCCATAACCGTTCCTATAAAATTGCCGGGAAGACCGGTACGGCTCAGGTGAATACGGACAGAGGGCTAGATAACTTGGCCTTTATTGGTTATGCGCCATATGACAATCCGAAAGTGGCGGTCGCCTTAATTGTGCCGGAAACTCACGATAACCATGCGAACTTATATATCGCGCAAGATATTTTTGATGTCTACAACAAATTATATCCTGGACAATTAAAATGATTGGTACAGAAAAAACCCCCAAGGCTTTGGCCTAGGGGGTTTCGTTTATATCGGTAAGCTAGTATAACCATTTTCTGTGTAGTATAACGAAGGCACCGCCTTCGCCGAAAAGACTTAAGGGGAGCCACGTTTTCTTTAACGTTTCGTAAGCTTATCAGCAATTTGTGCGACGGACATATCGCTTGAAAGCGTAAAGGTACCGAGTTGGAGATAAGGTTCAAGCTTGTGGTCGACGACATAGTTAATCAAGTCATATTTATTTTTAATGACATGCTTTTCGGCAAGAGTCTTCGCGATGTCAGAAGTTGTCATGCCCTCTTTGACGGTGACCGTCACTTTATACACTTTCGGGGCATTTTCAGCTTTGTTATCGGTAACCTCTTTTTTACCAGAATCATTAGAGGCACTCTTCGATGGGTTGTTATTTTCCGCAGAAGTGCTTTGCTCTGATTTTTGCCATTCGTCAAACGTCTTTTTGTCGACGGCGATTTCGCCGTGACGATTGAGATAACTTTGAACATCTTCTTCGGTAATCTGCGATTTGGACACGGGTTCAGCCTCGGTTTTTGGTGATAATTGAAAATAAAACAGGCTGATCACAGCACTTGCCGCGATGATTCCCGAGGCAAAACCGCGCATGCCGTGTTTCGTCATGGGTTAATCACCTTCATCGATCGCGTTCATTGATCATTAATTCTTCCTCGAGAACGCGAATTTTCTTTTTCACTTTATATAGTTCTTGCATAACGGTCACGGATGTACCTTCGATTTGGTCTTCCAATTGTTTAATGCTGTCTTCCTTAAAGAAGGAGACGGCGAGAAGAACCAGACCGATCACAATCAAAACGAGCAATAAATATCCCATAACCATCCTCCTAATTTGGTCCAGCCTTCATGCGATCCTTGAGTTATGTAGGTTTGCGCCATAAAGAAGGCTACTATTTACTTATAACATAGATGCTTTGTGTGAAAAAGAGATTTGGTGAAAAAGAAAGGAAATTGTAATGTTTCATCGAAAAAAAATTAATACAAGGGGGATAAGAAAACGGTTTTAGGAAACCGATGTCCGCAGGCCATTCCGGACATCTTGAATATCGGCGGTTTTTTTGATATGATGTTTAAGTATGTTAATGCACGACAGATTGGAGGGAAAGTCATGCGCCAAATCGTTATTTTGGAATGCACGGAAACGAAAGATCGCACTTATTTGACCATGAAAAATAAGCGAAATAATCCGGAACGCTTGGAATTAAGAAAATATAATCCGCGTTTACGGAGACATACAATCTATCGCGAAACGAAATAACAGCGGGTATAGGTGCCTGCTGTTTTTTCTTTAACAGGGGGAGACCATGGAAGATAAAAAAGCTCTGAGAAAAATGGTGCTAACATCGTTGAAAAAAATGGATCAAGCCGAAAAAGAACGGAAAGTGCAGAAAATCCATGAGCGATTATTTGCCACAGATGTTTGGCGCAAAGCGCGCACCGTTGCCGTGACCGTTTCACAAGGTACAGAAATCGACACCCACGAAATCATCCGACAGGGATGGCTGGAGAAGAAAACCATTGCTGTGCCAAAATGTTTACCAGAAACAAAAACGTTGATTTTTCGGGCGATCGATGATTTTTCCCAATTAGAATCGGTATATTATGGGCTGCTCGAACCGAAACTTGAGGAGACCCAGCCTGTCGAAAAAAAAGACATGGATCTGATCATCGTTCCCGGCCTTTTATTTGACAGGAAGGGGTATCGGATTGGCTTTGGCGGTGGGTATTATGACCGCTTCTTAGTGGATGTCAGTGCGGTCAAACTTTCTCAAGCATTGGATGTTCAAATCGCTTCCGATATACCTCACGAGGTACACGACATTCCGGTCGATATCATCATTACGCCGGAAGCTGTTCACTATTGCCGCGGTCGATAAACTGCTTAATGCGGATGCGGGAGGAAATGCCGTGAAAGAAAAACGCATCGGAGTGATTTTATCCGGAGGGTTATCGCGCCGCTTCGGGCATCCAAAAGCTTTTTTCCACTATCAAGGAAAACCGATGTATCAATGGGCTTTGGAAGCTGTTCGGCCGCACGCGGATGAAGTGGTCATCATCAGCCATCCAACATTAACGGAACGGTTTAAAGCGGAGACGGATTTACCCATTTATGAAGACGTTGAGCCTTTCCAAGGGCTTGGGCCGCTTGCAGGCATCTATACAGCCATGAAAAAGGCTGAAGGCGCATGGTATTTGATCACACCTTGTGACACGCCGTTTTCAACGAGCGCATTGTATTCATTTTTATGGGAGAAATGTTATTCGTCTGAGAAAGACGGCGTCGTCCCCGTCCGATCGGGCAAGCCTGAAATGTTGCTTGCTATATACTCCCGGCGTCTTATGCCACTCCTTGAAACACTTTTATCGGATGGCGCGCTGAAAGTGTCGAATATATTGGAAAAAGCGGAGATCGAAATTGCTCAAGTCGATGGCCTTTTTTCGGAGAAAACCTTTGCCAATATCAATACACCGAATGATCTAAACGCCAACGGATAATTTCATGCCTATCTTCACATATTAGAAAAAAGCGTCACTATATGTGAAGGAGGCTTTTTTTATGAAATGGAGCCTTGGGAAGCTTGCGGTATGCGTGCTTTTAGGACTCTTTTTATACCGCAACCGCCATTATTTCATAAAACTCATCATGGCCGTCTTTGTATTAAACCGCCTGTGTGAGTCCGTTCGCTTTGACTTTCACGAAGTCTTTACAAATCGAAAGCGGGAAGTTGAAACCGACCCCGCCTGATGAGACATGGGGAAGAAGGTTTAATCGTGCGCAGAAAAAGTCCATCACGGCTCGATCTTTTGTTTTAACAGAACGATCTCCCCGGATGATAGCTGAATGATGACAAGCAAATGGCTTTCGTTTTTATCAAATAGCAGAATGGGAACGGTGCTACCAATCGGTGTTCGAATGTCATCACTCGTGATGTGAACCCCCAGCGCATAGTCTTTATAAAGGCCTTCCCAAAGACGACTGATCGTCTTATGGGTTGCTTCTTGACTGAGTCCGGGAAGTGGTTCGTGATCATAAATGTGTATGTGCGAAAGCGGAAAAGCGATATATTGATTTAGGTCAATGTGATATTTGTGCGCTGCTTGCGATAAGAGCGCTTGCTGTTTGAGTGAAAATGTATGAAATTTTTCTTTTATCCACCGTTCTTGTTGATCGGTCTCTGGTATTTTGAAATCCTCCCAGCCGCTCGAGGTCTTCATCACGGCTAAGCGATCGAAAGACATCGTTTCCTTTCCTCTGATCTCACCGTTCGGGTAGTGGCTTTCGGCGTGATGGACGCTGATCGCCTCATAATATCCTGATGTGTGTTGTGCCATCGTTTTTTGCTGTTCTAATACATCTGTATTTTCTCTCCAATTAGATAAAATGCCGATTAATTGTTGATCTTTAAATAAGAACGACACGTCCTGCCGCAGATAACTCTTGGTATTAAGTACTGAACGGACTTGCCATTGAAGGGTATAAGGGGAATCCGGTAAAAACGTTAAATGCGTTTCGTGGCTTTTAAATGCCAACAACGGGTCATCGGGAAAATACGTTAAGCTTTGTTCCGTTTGGTCATCACGGTGGTATAAAAACATTAACAAAGCGGTTAAAAATGAAACGGTCAGGATGAAAAGAAAAAACTGCCAACGGTTTTTCTGATGTGATGATTTATTCGCTTTGATCACTCTCCCACCCCCCAAGACAAGCCTTTCATTTCATACATATGCCAGGGGATCGACGTTTTATGCGAGGTTTAACAATAGGAAGGATGTGTTTGTTTTGGTCGACCAAAACGGGCATAAGGTCACGCGGAATTACAAACAAAACATTCAATACCTAAAGGATGAGCTTGGCGTTGGCAAAAGTTTTGATGTTTTGGCGACCGAATTGAGGTATGCAGGCCGGGATATGACGCTGTTTATGATTGACGGTTTGATTGATGACCGTCAAGTCCATTTATTGATGAAATTTTTGGCGAAATTAAAACCAGGAGACTTGGATGTTGATCCGCTCACGAAATTGATGAAAACCGATTTGACATATGCCGATATCAGTACGGATGATAATTTGGATAAAGCCGTCTTTTGGGTGACTTGTGGGGCGGTTGTCTTAATCGTTGATGGCATCAGCCAAGCCATTATCATCGATGCACGGCAATACCCGACGCGCAGCCCCGCCGAGCCTGATGTGGAGCGAGTGATTCGGGGCGCCCGGGACGGTTTTGTCGAAACCATGGTCTTTAATACCGCCTTAACGAGAAGGCGCGTTCGCGATCCATCATTACGCATGGTTTATATGTCCGTTGGCAGGCGATCAAAAACGGATGTCTGCGTTGCCTATATTGAAGACATTGCCAACCCTGATGTTGTCAAAAGAATAAAAGATTCCATATCCAAAATCGATGTTGATGGCTTGCCGATGGCGGAAAAAACACTCGAAGAATTTATCGGCGGCCGCCATTTTAACCCGTTTCCTTTTGTAAGGTATACCGAGCGGCCGGACACCGCGGCCGTCCATCTTTTAGAAGGGCATGTCCTCGTGTTTGTCGATGGGTCACCGGTTGTGTTGATCATGCCGTCAACCTTCTGGAACCAGCTGCAGCATGTTGAGGAATACCGGCAAAAGCCGATCGTCGGCAGTTATTTGCGGCTCGTCCGTTATTTTGCCGTCTGGGCATCCATCTTCCTGTTGCCACTCTGGTATATTTTTACCACCCATCCTGACATGCTGCCGACACCGTATAATTTTATCACCTTAAATAAAACACCAGAAGTGCCGATCGTTGTCCAACTCATCAGCATTGAAATCGGCATGGATGCCGTGCGGATGGCAACCATCCATACACCGTCAGCCTTGGCAACAGCTTTGGGGCTTGTTGCCACCCTTATGATCGGACAAATTGCTGTCAGCGTGGGCCTTTACTCGCCAGAATTGATCTTGTATATGGCAGTTGCTGCGATCGGCACGTTTGCGACACCTTTATATGAGTTGAGTTTGGCTAACCGACTGATGCGCGTCATGCTGATATTATTTTCGTTTTTCTTCGGTGTGCCGGGTTATACGATTGGCTCGACCTTAGCGCTTATTTTTATGACTCGCATGCGGTCGTTTCAAATCCCTTATCTTTGGCCGTTTATCCCGTTCAACTTTAGAGAAATGGCTGACATTTTATTCCGCGTGCCGATTCCGCTAAAGAGTCATCGTCCGCCCATTCTTTTGACAAAAGATCCGGATAAATAGTGAGGCTTAACGATCAAAGGCTTGGTGTTGCTCCAAGCCTTATAATTTTGTTGGAAATTGAGGAAAAACGCATAACGCGCCAGTGCTGGTGATTAAGGTTTTGACTTGGATTTTCCTGATGCGCGGGGGTCTCATTGTGCCTTTAACTGTTCAAAAGAGCGATTCGCTATCGTTTTTGTGACAAATCCTTGAAAACGCTTACTTTATTCACTTTAAAGTGATAAAATAACGTAAAGACTTTCGGGAGGGCGTTGGGCGTTGGATTATTGTTTTATGCGGACGGATACGGGGTATGATGTGATGATGTTGGCCGTCAACGACCATAGCGGATGCTATCAAGTGTACCGGCTTGGGACGAATGGACCGGAGGAGCCGCCGTTGTTTGAGGTGGAAGACCCAGCCGCTTTGCGGGAAAAAATTAAGGATTGGTGTCGGCGGCATTTGCCGGAAGACATGAAGATGGTGAAGTTGACCGTGCTTACCGGCCGGGAGGATTCCTTGAAAATGAAAAAGTTCCTTGAAGAAAAGGACATTCCCTTTGAAATGAAACGGTTCACTTTTTTTATCCGAAAGCGGGAATACGAAAAAGTAAAAGAAATGCTAAACGAAGTGGCTCCTTTTGAAATACCGAACGGTGTGTTATAGCGGCAGAAGAAAATCCTATACCTTAATAATACATGATGAAAACCGGCGCCTGTGCGGCGGCTTTCTTTTTTTTGATAAAAAAATAAACGCCCCATTGCTCATCAGGGACGCATATGGGACGCCGAGAAATTTTGACTTACAAGCTGTTCAGCTTCCTACAGGGACACCGCCGGTTCCGAATAACACATCCCAGATGGTCATGACCGAAAACCAACCGAGGACGAGAAAAGCAATGAGAGAATAAATGGCGGCAAGGATGTTACGGGCTTTAAATGAACGGAATATTGAAATCAGACATAATATGGAAATAATCAGAAAGATGACACCAATAACCACGTTTTGCGCCTCCTTGCTTTGAGAATAGCGGTTCATTGACTATGTATTCAAATTTATTTTAACCATTTCCACTTTGTTTGTCGAGTCCTAATTGGACGTCCGGTTCATCCATTTGTTCAAGTTGAAAAAACCATTTAAAATAAAAGAAAACAGGCTAGGGGGTTGCGACATGAAATGGACGCGCATGCCGCTTGGGCCAGTCCAGGCGAATGCTTACATACTCGAAAATGAACGTCAGGAAGCGATCATTATTGACCCGGGAGATGAATTCGGTCAAATTCAAGCTTTTATCAATCAAAAGCAGCTTAAACCGATTGCGGTATTATTGACGCATGCCCATTTTGATCATATTGGGGCGCTGGATGATGTAAGAAAGGCTTGGGATATTCCAGCGTATATCCATAAAAATGAAGCCGATTGGTTGACCGACCCGGATAAAAACGGATCGCGTCATTTTCCCATGATAAAAGAATTAGTCCTTGAACCCGCCGATAAACGGATTGACGGTCCAGGTGTATTAACGATATCCAATTTTTCTTTTGAAGTCATCGAGACACCCGGCCATTCTCCGGGGAGCGTTTCTTTTTATTGTAAAGACAGCCAAGTCGTTTTTTCTGGTGATGCTTTATTTTATGGGAGCATTGGGCGGACGGATTTATATGGAGGAGACCTTGACCTTTTATTAGAAAGTATCCATACCAAGTTGCTTGTCCTTCCGGATGACACGACCGTTCTCCCAGGGCACGGCTTGGAAACAACCATTGGTACCGAAAAACGGACGAACCCGTTTTTGGTTTGACGAAAAAGCGCCCCGTTAAGCCCGCAACGCTTTTGTCATCGGCTTTCGGGGCTTATCTCTATTATACGAGCAAGAAGGCGCACATAAGGTAGCGTTGGCTCGACCTTCGCCATAAAGGCTTGGCGGAGCAAAGATTTCCTTAAACAGCCGCCGGATAAAAAGATTAACTTTTAAGCAAAAAAATTAAGAAAAAAGAAGGATTTTATCGGTTGATGTCGAATATATTAATCGGCAAACCAAATACAGAAGAAAGCGGGTGAATCTTTGAATGAAGTTGAGAAACTAAGCGAGGAGATGCTCCGGACCGCCTTCGAGTTAGATGCTTCCGACATTCATCTCATTCCTCGAAAATCCGATACCCTCATTGAGTTCCGCATCCACGACCACCTCTACGAATATGACCTCATGGCTAAACCCATTGCCGATCGGCTCATCAGCTATTATAAGTTTCGCGCAGGTATGGATATCGGTGAAAGAAGAAGACCGCAATCCGGCTCGTACGATATCGTCATCCATGAACATAAGATCAATCTCCGTTTTTCCACCTTACCAACCCCTTACGACGAAAGTCTGGTTATTCGCCTGTTACCCCAAATTTGGAATACCCGGCTCTCCGATTTATCTATTTTTTCCGAATCGACGGCACAGCTATCACAGCTTTTAAACTTTGAAAACGGATTGATCTTGTTTTCTGGACCGACGGGTTCGGGAAAAACAACGACCATGTATACGATGCTCCATTCTGCCAAACGCCGCTACAATTGCCGGATTGTGACACTCGAAGACCCGATCGAGAAGCTCAATGAGAATTTTATCCAAATGGAGATTAATGAGAAAGCGGATCTCACTTATCAAACGGGATTTAAAGCGATTCTTCGTCACGACCCCGACATTATTATGGTAGGTGAAATCCGCGATTTAGAAACAGCAAAAATTGCTGTTCGCGCGGCTTTAACCGGACACCTTGTGCTGAGCACGGTCCATGCAACCAATGCTGTGCTTACGATTCATCGCCTCATTGAACTCGGTCTATCGAAGTTTGATTTAAAAGAAACCCTCGTCGGCGTTGTCGCCCAACGTTTGGTCACTCTTCATTGCCCTCGGTGCGGAAATGTCTGTGAAGAAAACTGCCCGAATCGGTTGAAGATGAAAAGGCGCAGAACGGCGATATTCGAGATTTTAACCGGTTTGCCTCTGCTTGACGCTTTACAAGACAAGAAACCGAGCCTTGGGAGGTATAAGAGGTTGGAAGACTATTACCGCCAGATTTCGGCTTTGGGTTATCTTGATCCACAACGCCTCGCGCCGGGAGCGGACCATGTTCCATCGTAAATGGAATAAACTCGATCAAGCCGAATTTCTCATACGTGTCAGCCACTGCCTTGCAAAAGGATATACGCTTTACCAAGCGATTCAACTTCAGGCTTATGAACAAAAGCCGTGGATCAAACAGCGCATTCAGGATATCCTGACAGGCCTAGAATCGGGTGAGGAGATCGCGGGTGTTTTTGCCGGGGCGGGATTTTCGAAAGAAAGTTGCAGTTTTCTTTATTATGCCCTGTTTACTGGAGACTTGGTGGAAAGTTTCCATGAAAGCGGCAAATACCTTAAACTGAAGGAACAACAGAAAAAGAAATTTCGCGCTTTAATGCGTTATCCGCTCTTTCTCATGTGGCTGTTCTTTGTGATGATGTATATCGTGATCGATCGCTTGCTTCCGAGTTTTGAACAGCTATACCGTACGATGGCCATTCCATTGCCCGCTGGTCTTCGCTTTTTTATGAATATCACAAAACTTTTAGGTTCTAGTTTTCCGTTGCTTTTGCTGATCCTAGCTAGCCTGATTCTTATCATCACTCTTTTTATAAAAAGAACAACGCCGCAAAAGCGCTATACCCTTCTCTCTAAAATCCCCTATTTTTCATCATTTCTAAAAATGTACCTAAGCTACTATTTTTCCTTTCACCTCGGAAGCCTATTAAGAGCTGGACTCTCAATAAGCCGCGCTTTAGAGTTAATTGCACAGCAGCCGTACCTCAATTTTTTCAAACGAGAAGCCGACGCCATTCAAAAATACCTCGAGAATGGTCATCCACTAGTGAAGATAATTAGTGAAAGACCTTATTTTACTCGCGATTTGGCGCTTGTGATTCTAAACGGCGAGGCCGAAGGGCAGGTGGGGCGAGCACTTCAGGATTATAGTCAAATCTTATTTAAAAATTTGGAGGAGAAAATCACCCGAGCGTTCCAAGCCATCCAACCTATATTTTTTGTGCTGTTTGGCGGGCTCATCATCGGTCTCTTTTTGTCCATTCTGTCACCGATGTTCACAATTATTAATGGCTTATAGTGTCTGGAATATGAAGGGGGGATGATGGTGTCGTTTTTCCGCTTACTTAAAAATCAACACGCATTCACTCTGATTGAGATGACTATCGTTTTACTCATCATTTCTGTGTTGCTTTTGATAGCTCTGCCAAATATGACGAAATCAAATGAGGTTGTCAAACAAAAAAGTTGTGATGCGACGATCCGCCTTGTTCAAAGCCAAGTTGCTGCGTATGAAGCCGAGAACGATGTGACATTAACCAGTCTTGACCCTTTACAAGAAACTTATGTCGACAGACTCCAATGTCCGGACGGAAGGCCGCTTGTTTTAGAGAATGGCAAGGTCACCGTGGAAGAATAATAAACCCATGCAGAATGGCGGTGCTTCCAAATTGAAAAATGCAAAAGGGTATACATTGCTTGAAATCGTACTTGTATTGACCGCGATGACCATCATGATACCTGTTGCCGTTAATGGCTGGCTGAGGGCCATCGAGTGGCAGCAGTTAGACGGATTTGTAGCTGAGTTGCGCGAGATTATCTTTTATGCGCAGATGACGGCGATCACTGAGGAACGATACGTTGATGTCGAGTTTCATAATGATGAGCACCGCGTCGATGTTGTGATGGCTGGGGAATTGATAAAAAGCATTGATGCCGGAAATAAAATTCAATTTGAAAAAGGTACCCATAGTTTGTCACTATCGTTTTCTCCTAATGGGACGTTGGTAAACAATGCTGGAACTTTGTTTGTTAAAACGCATCATTTTGCAAAAAAATTCGTATTTTTGCTTGGGCAGGGGCGATTTTATGTTGAAAACGCCTCGTAAAGAAGACGGGTTCACGCTTTTAGAAACGATGGCTGCCATATTTGTCATTGTGGTTTGCCTGACGGTTATGGCGCCGATCGCAACCCGTGTTTATATGGAGCGGGAAGCCCTAAGTCAAGCCGAAACGGCACTGAGTGTGTTGAATAATGCTTTAATCGAATGGTCCGCAGGCCGTGAGGTTCGGCCTGCGGTGATTGAACAAAATCAGACATCGTATCATTTGTTATGGCAGGAAGCAGAACCTGGGAAAATGGGGTTATGCGTTCAATGGAAAAGTCGTACCGGAAGAACCCAGAAACTATGTGGGGAAATAAAACGCTGATGCAGAATGCGAATGGTTACACGTTATTATCGATGATGCTGGCTTTATCCGCTTTTGTCATCATCAGTACGGTCCTCTGTAAAATGGCTGTCGCTATATTTTCCTCATCACAAAGCACACCCGCCGATCGGAAGGATATTTGGTTATTCTTTGCCCAAACAGGAAGCGAAATCGCTTCGAGTACCAATTGTGAGGTCTTTGAAGGAGACATGAGTTTTCTATTAAATGATCAAATCATAAATTATAAACTTATTGGTTCAACCGTTCGCCGCAATGTCGATGGCGAAGGGTATGAAATTGTTTTGCAAAAGGTGTCGAGCCTCATTTTTCAATGTGATGCGTCAATAGCTTCTATTACCATCCGGGATGACCGGGGGAGGGTGTACAAGTGGAAGATCAAAAAGATGCTCAATGCTTCATCAACCGACTGAGGCGCCAAGACGGTTTTATCCTTCCTTTAACAATGATGCTGGCAATGCTTTTCACTTTTTACACATTGAATGCGATTGAGCGGATAAACAGCGAACGCGACTTTTTCCAAGAACGAAAAGCTTCTGTTCAGTTGGACTGGAAAAAGAAATGCGCGGCGGCTGATTTAATACAACTCATCAACCAAGGCACTCCGAAATCGACCGGCGAACTACATGATGCCGAATGGAGAGTCGTCTACCGCATTTCACGGTTGAGCGAAGGGGTGCATCAAGTGTCTGCAACCCTCCATTACAAAAATCACCAAGATGATTTCCTTTTTATATATAATGAAAATACGAAAGCAATCACAAAGTGGGTGGATTGAACGTGAAGACGTTATTTATAACCGGTTTTATGGCTGCGGGGAAAACAACCGTCGGTAAAGCATTAGGCAAGCGTTTATCGGTTGCGGTTCTCGATACCGATGAGATGATTGAACAGTTGTGTAAAAAATCGGTCGGAGCCATTTTTGATGAAGAAGGGGAAGAAGCGTTTCGGCAATATGAAAAAAAAGTGTTGTGGTCCATTGCCTGGAAAGGGGTCATTGTCACGACTGGCGGCGGTGTGGTTCTCGATGAAGAAAACCGCCGTTTCATGCGCGAAAACGGCATTGTAATTTATTTACATACAGACCCTAATGAAGTGCTCCGCCGCTTGGCCCGGGATAATAGCCGGCCGTTATTACGGGAGGATAAAGCCAATCGCATCGTCACCTTGATGGAAGAGCGCATGCCTTACTACTTAGATGCGGATTTTGCCGTCAATACAACAGGCAAATCTGTTGAATCGATTGTCGATGAGATTGCGGGATTTTTGTTTAGGCAGCGGCGTTTTTGGGCATAATGGAAACAGGTGATGTACTATGAAATCAGATGACTATGTCAGGTGGTTAACGGAACAATTTGTGCTCTATATGAATCAACCAAAAGCCGTTCGGAAAGATCGACGGCAAATGCGGAAGAGCCAACGCTATCCGATCAAAAATGAAATGTTTGGGTTGATTCCGAATGCCTTATCTTTTTATACACAAAAATGGCGAAGCAAGAAATGGTTGGGGCTATGGCGTAAGCCTCCGTCATCATCACACTAAGCGGCTTTGATGGTCGATCGAAGTCGCTTTTCGTATGCCCGTTTAATCATTTAATGAGGTTGACTAAAAGTTCGGGGCAGCCACTAAAACCAGAAAATGTGTGGTTCTGATGGACAGGCTGTAAAGGGGCGAGACCCAACTAGTGTCAACCTCATTTTGCGAAATTAAGAAACATGTTTATCGGATACTTTAGCATGCGCTTCGCTTAATTTTTGCAGGCCGGTCCGATTATATCCAACGATCAATTTTTCGCCGTCCGTTAGGATTGGGCGGCGGAGCAAGCGGGGTTCCTTATGTAACAATTCCAAGACTTCGCTGACGCGTAAATCCTCAATATTGACATTTAATTTTTTAAAAGTTTCACTGCGGGTTGCTAAAATTTCTTTAACGCCTTCTTTGGTTAACTTAATGATGTTCATCAATTCGTCCATCTCCGGCGTTTCTTTAAAAATATGACGCTCCTCGTAATCAATGTGGTGTTGCTTTAACCAAGCCTTTGTTTTTCGACACGAGGTACAGCTTGGATAGGTATAAAAGATGAGCCGACCCATCCGTCATCCCTCCTCAAGTCAACTTCTATATATGATTGTTTCCAATATGGGAATGGTTATAAACATGTGAAACAAAAAAATTCGACATCAATCGGCATTTATGTGCCAAAACGAAATTTTTTGTATGTTTACATTAAAACAACCATTGATTATAATTACTGATGAAACGTATCCATGCAAGGGGGGATTAACATGCCTAGAATGTTTCGGGTTTTGGCCTTCTTTACTTTCTCTTTTGCCATCATGGCGCTAGCCGGCGGGCTTGTACCAATGGCGCTTTTATTCTTCGGTAATACAGCTTTTTTCTTAGCAGTGAGTTTTTTAAATTTGTCGGAACGCATGTATATTTATATTTTCGGGGCGTACTTAACGCTGTTCTTTGTCGGTTTTACATACTATTCCGCTTTTATGATGACTCCGGGTGCCGCGCAGTAAGGCATGATCAGGGTGCGCCTCTCTATGAATTGTCCTGATAAACGTAGAGGCGTCCCTATCCCGTGATACTTGCAACCTGTCACATACGGGAATGGGTTAAAAAAGGGTTTCATCGATTGGCTTCGTTTTACCTTAAAACACACCTGACTTGGGAAAGGCAAGCCTTCATTGTTCGTATTTGCCCGAAAAATGAAAGACTTTCTAACCTGAAAAATAAAAACCCGCTTCACGCGAGTTTTTTAAGCAAAGATCATTTTGTAGCTGCCACGGTGAAAGGAACTGTGGCATTTTTCATGCTTTAGCAGTAAAAATGCGAAAACGTAAGATATGGCGATACTTTTCCATCGTCGTAATATGGCTGAACCAAGTTACAAATGCTTCCATATCAATCGCATCGGTAAACGCGAAGGCGGATGCGTTGGGTAAATCCGATAAATCTTTGATTAAATCAAACCCGTCATAACTTGTGATGTCTGTAAAACCTGCTCGATGGAAAGCATCGATCCAATCGTAGTTAGTTGGTACCCGTTTAATTTCGTAAACTTGGGTGACTTCCTTTTGCTCGGCTTCTGAAAGCGGACGTTCAGCCGTCATCTCAATATCCATTAATAATCCACCTGGTTTGAGCACCCTGCGATATTCCGCAATGGATTTTTCCATATCGGTAAAGACCGTAACGGACTCAGCAATAATCTTATCAAAACGTTCATCCGAAAACGGCAGACATTCCGCATTTGCCTCCATCAAGGTTACATCCACTCCGCTTTCGGCAATACGCTTTTCTGCGTGCTGGATCATCATTGGGTGGATATCGATCGCTGTCACTTTTGCCCCAAAGGTTTGAGCGATGAGGACTGATGTTTCGCCCGTCCCGCAGCCGACATCAAGCACTTCATCGTTGGTATCAATCGGAAAGCGTTCTAAAAGCGCTTTGGTCAGTGGGAGCCCGCCCGGATGGGCACTCGATATACCAAATTTAGCGAGAAAATCCAAATATTTTTTATTACTCACCGTTCCTCTTCCCTTCTCAGAGCCCTTCACATTATCATATGTCAGAGAAAAGCCGGTGTTCAAAAAGTCGACCCACTGCCCAGCCAAAACCTTTCTCACGTAACATGGAAAGAAATGTTCATCGAATTTTGTCAAATGATGCGCTTCCCCGGGAAATGAGTGTTTCCCAAAAACGTAGGTAAATCTTCATAATTTTAAAGGGCATATCTCGGCTGATCTATTATAATATGAAATAAGTATAAAAATGTGATGACAATCTGAGGAAGTGGAAGCCATGTTGGACCGCCTGAGGAGGCCGCTTAGGGATTTAAGGATTTCGGTGACGGATCGTTGTAATTTCCGCTGCACTTATTGTATGCCAAAGGAAGTGTTCGGACCGAATTACATGTTTTTGAAGCGTGCTGAATTGTTAAGTTTTGAGGAAATCACGCGCATCGCCTGTTTATTTGCCCAATGCGGCGTTCGGAAAATCCGCTTAACCGGCGGGGAGCCGCTCATGCGTAAAGATATTGACCAGCTTGTCGGGATGCTTGCGGAATTGGATGGCATTGAAGATATTGCGATGACGACCAATGGCTCGTTGCTAAGAAAAATGGCCGTGAAATTAAAAAAGGCTGGCTTAAAAAGGGTGACCATCAGCCTCGATTCACTCGATAATGAACGATTCGGCCAAATCAACGGCCAAGGGGTTACGGCGGATACCGTTTTAGATGGCATTCAAGCCGCCGAAGAGGCGGGCTTTAAAATCAAAATCAATATGATGGTTCGAAAAGGTGTGAATGAGGTAGACATCCTTCCCATGCTGGAACACTTTAGAGGCACAGGCCATATTTTGCGTTTTATAGAATATATGGATGTCGGTAATGCGAACGGTTGGAGAATGGATGATGTCGTCACGAAACAAGATATTTTAACGACCATCAGAACTCGCTATGAGATTGAACCCGTCGAAGCGAACTATTATGGAGAAGTCGCCAATCGTTTCCGCATAAAAGGGTCAAAAGATGAATTTGGCATCATCGCTAGTGTCACGGATCCTTTCTGCGGGAGTTGCACGCGTGCTCGGTTGTCGGCAGATGGTTCCGTTTATACTTGCCTTTTTGCTTCAAAGGGGCATAGTCTCAGAAACCCTATGCGAAATGGGGCGACGGATGAAGAACTGCTAGCTTTAATCGAGAGCATTTGGGGAAATCGGGCTGACCGCTATTCCGAAGAGCGGGGGAGAAAGGGCCCGCGGCACAAAATCGAGATGTCTTATATCGGCGGATAGTAAATGGGAGCGCTGCCGTCCAATTGGAAAACGGCAAGTGCTCCTTTTTTTATGATCTCAAAAATTGTGCATAGCGTGCTCCGTCAGATAAAACAAGCCGCCATTGATAATATGCGTCTGTATTTTCGGTTCATAGAGATCGATTAAGGATTGCTTTTCCTTTTCATAAGCGGCGCCGTAAGTTTCGGGGTCTAAATCTTCGTAAAAACGCTCGAGTAGGTCAAGGTCGTTTTGCAACCGCTCGCGGGCTTCTTCCGCCCAGCGAAAATCTTCTTGTGCAATGACTTGTTCGATGACGGCTTCAAGCCGCCTCAAGCCGCTTTGTGGCTTAATCATCGGCGTTAAGGTATAACAATAGTCCGGAATTTTTGGGGTTAATGGCAACGACTCAAGTTTTTCTTGGAAATGATTCAAAATCGTTCCATTAAACAAATTTAATCCAAGAGAAAAGAGAAAATCCTTCTTTAAATTACATTGGAAACTCACCTTAACGTTCATCCCAAGCCATGGATAAAGCGGGGTTTGCGTTTTGCCACTGGCCGGCCGTTCTTCATATAAGCGGACATACCGGGCTAAGTTTTTCGTTGAGGCAAAGATTTGATGGAGCCGTGGCGAGCCGAAATGAATAAAGTCGCCTTCTTCCTCGGTTTGAACGGTTTTTAAAGCGAGCACTTGTGTTTCTGGCTCGCGGCCGATTTTTTCAATGTAGTGCCAATAGAACGGTCGATTCATCAATAGTTTATCAAGCGCAACCGTCAGCTTCACTTTGAGAAAACCGGGGCGGCATTCCAGAATCTGACAACCCCCGGCGGTAAAATAATCAACCAAATACTGATGAATCGCAAGTTGTTCCATCGGCTTCACCCTCCTTACGCGCGGCGAGTTCGGCGTTAATGACACTCGTTAAGTTATCCATCTTAATGCGCATTTCCCCTTCGGATTCTGACGACGCAAAAATATCCTCAATTTCCTTGTCAAGGGAAACGATCTCAAGCCGTGTGAGAATGTCATCCAGCTCGCCGATGACGTTTTCAAACAGATCGATTTTTTCATACAGCAGTTTTAAAATATGTTCTTCAACCGTTCCCTTTGTTGCGAAATTATAAATGTGGACATCTTCTTTTTGCCCCAGTCGATGAATGCGGCCGATGCGCTGTTCCAATCGCATCGGGTTCCAAGGCAGATCGTAGTTGATGACATGATGACAAAACTGCAAGTTAATCCCTTCCCCGCCGGCTTCGGTCGCGATGAACACTTGCGCATTTTTTTCAAAGAGCGTGCGCATCCAATCCTTTTTACTGCGTTTAAATCCCCCGCGAAAGGGGACTGACGATATGCCATGCTGTTTTAAAAACCATTGCAAGTAAAGTTGGGTGGCGCGATATTCGGTAAAAATAATCACTTTCTCGCCGTTCAGCGCCTGAATAATTTCCAACGCTTTCTCTGCTTTGGAATGGCGGGTGGCGTTTTGGATGTTTGCGAGGATTGGCGCCATGATTTCATGGAGGCGCGTTCTTTCACTCGCTTGTTCATCGAGCATTTTTTTGATCGTCATATATAAGGCTTCCCGGCTTGAGCACGCTTCGCGCTGGAGGGTAAGTAGGGAGAAGCCTTGCACAAATTCAGTTTCTCTTAAAGTATTTAGGGAATCATAAAGCGTGCGTTCTTCTTTAGACAAAGGAATTTCGAAAAATTCCACGATGCGCTTCGGCCACTTAAGACCCGTATCGACGCGGCGATTGCGGACCATCACTTTGTTCACTAGCCGGCGCAAGCTTTCCTCATTTTTAACCTTATTTTTCCCTGAACGATAATCTCTGAAAAACGATTCCGGATCACCTAAATATCCGGGTTTAAGCAAAGTCACGAGATAGTAAAGTTCATCCAATCGATTTTGTATCGGTGTCGCCGTGAGCAACAAGCAAAACTTTTTCTTGATTTGCCGGGCGAATTGATAATTCTTCGTTTTATGGTTTTTAAGCTTATGGGCTTCATCGATAATGACCAAGTCATAATCCTGTTTCAGGACAATCTCGGCATGTGGGCTGCGCTTAGCTGTATCGATGGAGGAGATGACGACATCGCATTGCTCCCAGACGTACGCCTTCCGCTGCGGAACCGCTGGTATATAAAATTTTTCATTTAATTCTTTTGCCCATTGCAAGACGAGGGAGGCGGGAACGAGAATTAAAATTTTTTTCGCCAGACCTCGGATCATGTATTCTTTCATGATGAGGCCCGCTTCGATCGTTTTGCCAAGACCGACTTCATCGGCGAGAATGGCTTTTCCATGCATTTTCTCTATGACGGTTTTAGCTGTTTCAATTTGATGGGGAAACAGCTCCAAATGCGGCAAGTGTCGCGGCGCCGCTAAATCGGAAAAGTCGGGCAGGAGGAGCTCTTTTTCAGCCCGATAAGCCAATTTATAGAGTTGAAAATCCCCCCAAGGACCGTCATTTTCCATCCGTTCCGCAAAATCCGGATACCATGTGTCATCAAAACTGATTCTCGGTCGCATCATCGTGAAGTCCTCCTGATTCAGCGGAATGCCAAGTGAGTTTTTGATAAAAAACGCATAAATTTTTCGTAAAGCGAACTTTTAAAAGTATTCTTGCCTAAAAACCCGAATAAATGATAGGATAAGAGTAGTCAGGTTTGTGTTATTTACGAACATTGACCTCACTTAGTATGCCAATCCATGAACGTTTTTATGAAAACCGAAAATGACGCGTATGACGACAAGGGGAGAGACCCGGAAGAGGCTGATCTCCCACCACGGTTCATATATGATTTGGTGGGGGCTGAACCGGACTTTCAGCCGCGGGCGCCGAAGGAGCAAGCAAAAAACGCTTTTTGTGAATCTCTCAGGCAAAAAGACTCTTGTCGGACGCACCTCTGGAGAGCGCTCAATGGAGCCACCGACGAGGCCCGCATCATCTTTCCTTGAGTAAAACTTCGGAATTTTGCGAGGAAAGGTCGATCGGTTTAAACTTTCCGGTCAAAGGACAGAGGCACATTCCATTGTGTCATTCTGTCTTTTTTTGTGTTCAGAATCGAGAGGAGGGGTCTTTTTGACAGAATTAAAGCACACACCGCTTTATGAAACCTATAAGAAATACGGTGCCAAAACGATTGATTTTGGCGGCTGGGAGTTGCCCGTCCAATTTACGAGCATTAAGGAAGAACATGCCGCCGTCAGGGAGCGGGCAGGCTTGTTTGACGTCTCCCACATGGGGGAAATTGAAGTCAAGGGAGAAGCGGCCGAAAGCTTCCTGCAGTCGCTTGTGACCAATGATGTCGGAAAACTAAAAGCTGGCGGCGCACAGTATACGGCGATGTGCTATGAGAACGGCGGCACTGTGGATGACCTGATCATTTACAAGAAGGGGGATCATGATTATCTTCTTGTCGTCAATGCCGCGAATACGGATAAAGATTTTGAATGGATCACCTCACACGCGCCCGAGAACGTTACGGTCAAAAATATTTCTGGCGAAGTGGCTCAACTAGCAGTTCAAGGCCCGAAAGCCGAGGCGGTTTTACAGAAATTAACGGATACCGATTTAAGTACCATTGGCTTCTTTAAATTTAAAGAAGATGTCTCCATCGCCGGTGTGCCTACCCTTGTATCACGCACCGGATATACCGGAGAAGATGGGTTTGAACTGTATATGCCATGGGAAGCGGCGCCAAAAGTATGGGAGGCCATTATTGAAGCGGGAAGTGAATACGGCCTTTTACCATGCGGACTCGGTGCACGCGATACGCTCCGCTTTGAAGCCAAACTCCCTTTATACGGGCAAGAACTTACGGCTGATATTTCACCGCTTGAAGCTGGCATCGGTTTTGCGGTCAAAGTTGATAAAGAGGCTGATTTTATCGGGAAAGCGGCCTTAAAAGCCCAAAAAGAAAACGGATTAACCCGCAAAATTGTGGGTATAGAAATGGTGGACAAAGGCATTCCCCGGGCGCATTACCCTGTTTACAGTGGCGACCGAAAAATCGGGGAAGTGACAACGGGTGCCCCTTCACCAACGCTTGGAAAAAATTTAGGCTTGGCACTCTTGGAAAAACCGTTTACCGAAATCGGAACCGAAGTGGACGTTGAGATTCGCGGCAAACGAAAAAAAGCCGTTGTCGTAAAAACCCCATTTTATAAAAGAGGTTAGGAGGGCCTGACGTGTCCAAATTCAGGTATTTACCCGTTACAGAAGAAGATCGTCAAGCGATGCTTTCGGCGATTGGTGTCGAGTCCATCGAGGACCTTTTCAAGGATGTTCCGGAAGATGTCCGCTTTAAAGGCACTTTGGACGTTGAAAAAGCGTTATCCGAACAAGAATTGTACCGTTTTATGTCTAGCCTTGCGGCGA
>Ga0310838_1000471_pt1 | contig 35373 bp, 37 predicted proteins | sample SM_ome_6_FD_202241 | JGI IMG/M metagenome (GOLD analysis project Ga0310838, IMG submission 202241) | Sorghum-adapted microbial communities enriched on stacked mutant (SM) sorghum from Joint BioEnergy Institute, Emeryville, California... ...
GAGTCTAGTGGACTAGAAAACTTCTATTTTCCGACTCCCCTTCATAGATTGGTAGTAAAGATGGGAGGAGGAAATTAGAATGAACATTATTCAGGCTGAAGCTGAAGATCTGTTCAAAATAAAAGATTTTGCGAAAAAAGTGGGTGTGGACTGGCCCGACATCGACGACGCCACCCGCTTTTTTATACTGAATAAAGGACAAATCGCTGCTAGCTTGGGGTTTACACTCATTGGCGACTGTGCGGTATTAAGAGCGCTGATTATTGATCCGGAACTGTGCGGATTAGGTGAAGCGATGCATTTATTACAAATGGTCTGTCAGAAAGCGCAGGAGCTTGGCGCAAAAGCGGTTTACTTAGCGACGACTGTTCCCGCCTATATTTTCCAGTTAACTGGTTTCACTCAAATCGAACCAAAAGACCTTCCGGAAGCTTTGCGGAACCACCCGCCTTTTTCTAAACAGGCCGAAAAGGGACATGCTACAATGATGATGAAATACTTGAAAGAATAAAACTGGCAAGGCTAAAGTAGGTGAAAAGGTGTTAACAAAAATTTGGAGGGTTGATCCAACCGCGGGGAACCTTGAGGAAAACGCGGGGATTCAAGAAGCAGCTACCTACATCCGGGATGGGGAGCTGATTGCTTTTCCGACCGAAACGGTTTACGGCTTGGGCGCTAACGCCCTCTCGGATAATGCCGTAAAAAAAATTTATGAAGCAAAAGGTCGCCCGAGCGATAATCCGCTCATCGTCCATATTTCGGACTTTCAGCAAGCCGAACGCGTCGCCCGTTCCATTCCGGACGCTGCGGAAAAATTGATGAAGGCTTTCTGGCCAGGTCCTCTTACGGTCATTGTTCCAGCAGCGGATGCTGTCGCGAAAACCGTGACGGCTGGCCTTAAGACAGTTGGTTTACGCATGCCTAAACACCCAGTCGCCCGCGCCTTGATATCGGCTGCAGGTGTCCCGATAGCGGCACCGTCCGCCAATTTGTCCGGCAAGCCAAGCCCTACCGAAGCATCACACGTTTACGAAGATATGAACGGCCGCATTGCCGGCATATTGGATGGCGGTCCAGCCGGTGTTGGCGTCGAATCAACGGTCGTCGACACCACGCAAGACCTTGTGACGATTCTCCGTCCTGGCGGCGTAACAAGGGAACAACTTGAAGCGGTTTTGGGAAAAGTCGCCTCGGACCCCGCTTTAAAAGATAAGAAAGCTCAGCCAAAAGCTCCCGGGATGAAATACCGGCACTATTCGCCAAAAGCGCCAGTTGAACTCGTCACAGGCGGCCTGCAAGAACTTAAACAAGCTGTCACGCGCGCGAAAGAGAAAGGCCTTACCGTCGGGGTGCTGACGACAACGGAAAACGCCAACGCCTTTCAAAATTTGGCGGATGTCATTAGTATCGCTGGCACGCGCGCGGATCTCGCGACAGTGGCACAAGGGCTTTTCCATGCCTTGCGCCGCTTCGACCATTATGATCTGGATATCATTTTCAGCGAAACCTTTCCCGCAGAAGGCATTGGGGAAGCGATCATGAACCGTTTAAACAAAGCAGCTGGCACCTCAAGAAATGATTGAATGGAGCCGTTGGACTGTTCAATGAAGGCATAAGCCGTGTGACTGTCTGGCAAATGAAAGGGATACTGCTGACTGTGTGCCCATCTCTTTTTCGGTCATATGAAAATAAAGAGTGAAAAACCACTTAGGATTAGCTCTCAACTACCGAATAAATGACTTCTAAAGCCCTAGGGACATGCATATTTTGTTGTAGGCATGTATAGGGGGCGAAATCAAGTGGGATCAGCGGCAATCATTGGACCATTATTTGCAATCCTAATGATGGCATTAGCGTTAGGTATGGATGCTTTTTCGGTTGGGATGGGCATGGGCATGATCGGCCTCAGGCTGCGGCAAATCGCTAAAATTGGTCTGACCATTGGCTTTTTTCATATGTTAATGCCCCTGCTCGGCATCGGAATCGGTCACATCCTCTCCGACTACTTTGGTACGGTTGCCCATGTGGCTGGCGGGACCTTGCTTCTTTTACTTGGTGCGCAAATGATTTTTTCATCATTTCAAACCGAAGAGAAAATTTTGCGTCCGGTAGGTTTGGGACTTATTCTCTTTGCCCTCAGCGTTAGTCTTGACAGTTTTTCCGTCGGCTTGAGTTTAGGGATTTTCGGAACGCGTGTTGTCGCGGCCATTCTCATGTTCGGCCTTGTCAGCATGTGCCTCACTTGGGCGGGGCTATTGCTTGGACGAAAAGTTCAGCGTTTTTTTGGTTCATATAGTGAAATCCTTGGGGGATGCATACTGTTTGCTTTTGGGATAAAGCTTCTGTTACAGATGTAAGTTTGTGTGAATAGTGATGGCCCTTCCATCAGAAAGGGCTTTTTTTACTGGCAAGAAAGTAATCATTGTATTTGGGCCAGCATGCCTTAAAACTTAGAGGAGCTAAGTTTCATTAATTGTACTTCCATGTGAAAATCGGTTTCCCAGATGTCTGGGGTTGTTTTATAATGGAGATGCAAAAAATCTGCACTCTTACGAAAAATGTTTTATTGGTGACAGTGATTTCAAAAGGTGTCGTGGTGATTTCTAATCACGAGAAGCGAGAAAGGTCGCCGATCATAGCTGTTTCGAAGGGTGTCATGCTTAAAATCGCATATAATAAAAACACCGATACATAATTTTTGGGGGTGAGCGATTGAAGAAGGTGCTTTTTGTTTGTACGGGCAATACTTGTCGAAGTCCGATGGCCGAGGCTTTATTAAAAGATATGGCGTCTGAACAATTTGAAGTCAAATCGGCAGGGCTGTATGCAGTGGATGGGCAAGATGCGTACCCTCACGTGAAAACGGTTTTAGAAAAAAGAGGGATCCCGATTCAACATCATTCGCAAAAGGTAACGCCAGAACTCGTGAATTGGGCCGATTTGATTTTGACGATGACCCAGGGCCATAAAGCGGCACTGATTCAACAATACCCCGAAAAAATCGAAGCGATTATGACCCTTAAAGAAGCGGCACAGGATGAAAAAAAACGGGAAGAATGGCAGGAAGCTGTTGCGGATTATGAAATGAAGCGAGTGCTGTATGACAAGGCAAAAGAAAACGGCGAACCAGAGGCGGCCCTTAAAGAAAAAGAATACGAAGTTCAGATAGCCTTAGAAAAGCTGCACAAATTAGAGAAAAAGGAATTGGATCTGGACATCGCCGACCCATTTGGTGCCTCAGAAGAAACATATGAAAAAGTTTGTCAGGAAATTGAAGAGTATTTACTTCGTTTTTTGAGGAAATATGTCTAACTTTTCCCGGGAAATGACGAAACGGATGATTTTTTATAATATACCGGTACGAAAGTATACCTTTTTTAGGATAAGAAAAGGGAAACGAAAGCTCTGCTTTTGCTCCAAGGGCTTCTTACAGCCAAGTTTTTTTAAGAGAAAGGATTAATGAAAATGGATGAACCACTGGATCATATTTCAGAACAGGTAACCGCTGTATTGAATGCCTTAAATGAGGCGATGCCGTTATCCAAAGAACATATTCTCGTTGTCGGAACCAGTACGAGTGAAGTGATCGGCAAGCACATCGGTTCAGCCGGCACTGTCGAAGTTGCCAAAGCCATATATGATGCGCTCCTTGCTTTTCAGGAAAAAACAGGTGTCCATTACGCTTTTCAATGCTGTGAACACCTTAATCGGGCACTTGTCGTGGATGAACAGTTAGCCAAGGAACGCGGCCTCGAAAGGGTGACGGTGATCCCTGTCAGGTCAGCAGGAGGGGCAATGGCCACTTACGCCTATTGTAAAATGGAAAATCCAGTCGTTGTCGAATCGATTAAAGCGGATTGTGGCATCGACATTGGCGATACCTTTATCGGCATGCATCTTAAACCCGTTGTCGTTCCGGTGCGTTGTGAAGTAACGGAAATCGGACATGCTCATGTCACGGTCGCAAGGACAAGACCTAAACTTATCGGCGGGGAACGAGCCGTCTATCCGGAGAAAGAAAATATTCAAAGGTGTTAAAGAAGGAGAAACAGACCGAAAGAAACTTGCAATACGTTTGGGATAGGATAAACTGGAGTATGGAGAGGATGTGACGATCATGGAAACCATTCGAGCTAAAGATCCTGAAGTCTACGCCGCTATTGAAAAAGAACTCAATCGGCAACGTCAAAAAATTGAACTCATTGCCTCTGAAAACTTTGTCAGCGAAGCCGTTTTGGAAGCAGCCGGGTCTGTATTGACGAACAAATATGCAGAGGGCTACCCCGGTCGCCGTTATTACGGGGGCTGTGAATATGTTGACATTGTTGAAAATTTAGCAAGGGAACGAGCAAAAGCCTTGTTTAATGCCGAACACGTGAATGTTCAACCCCACTCTGGTGCGCAGGCAAATATGGCGGTTTACTACACCGTTTTAGAGCCTGGTGACACCGTGCTCGGGATGAATCTCTCTCACGGCGGCCATCTTACACACGGCAGCCCTGTGAACTTCAGCGGCGTGCTGTATCGTTTTGTCGACTATGGTGTGGATCCGGAAACGCATCAAATTAACTATGATGCGGTATTAGAAAAAGCCAAAGCGCATCGGCCAAAGCTGATTGTTGCGGGAGCAAGCGCTTATCCGAGGGAAATTGACTTCGCCAAATTCCGTGAAATTGCGGATGAAGTAGGCGCTTACCTGATGGTTGATATGGCGCACATCGCAGGTCTCGTTGCGGCTGGGCTCCATCCGAATCCTGTCCCATATGCGGATTTTGTGACCACGACCACACATAAAACATTGCGCGGTCCTCGTGGCGGCATGATTTTATGTAAAGAGCAGTACGCAAAGAAAATTGACAAATCCGTCTTCCCAGGCATCCAGGGCGGCCCGCTCATGCACATCATTGCGGCTAAGGCCGTTGCTTTAGGTGAAGCACTGGATCCAGCTTTTAAAGACTACGCCAAACAAATCGTTGCCAATGCTAAAGCTTTAGCCAATGGCTTGAGTGAAGCCGGCTTGAATTTAGTAACCGGCGGAACGGACAATCATTTATTGTTACTGGATGTTCGCAACCTTTCGTTAACCGGCAAGGCTGCCGAGAAGGCGCTGGATGAAGTTGGCATTACAACCAATAAAAATACAATCCCGTTCGACCCGGAAAGCCCGTTTGTCACAAGCGGCGTTCGGATGGGAACAGCGGCGGTCACCACCCGTGGTTTTAAGGAAGACGATATGAAAGAAGTCGCCGATTTAATCGCTGCTGTGCTAAAAAATGTTGAAAACGAGCCAAAACTAAACGAAGTGCGCGAACGCGTTCAGGCCTTAACGGCGCGTTTTCCGTTATATCCAAAATTTTAAGTGAATGACCGCTACCGGCGGTCTTTTTTGCGTGATTCACCAAAGGGAAAATTTAATGCTTGCTTAGCATCCTGCGGTCTTGTATTGGACATGGTTTTTCTGTACAATTTCACGGGAGAGCTTTTTGGAATTGATCATAAAAGGAGAGGTTTTACATGGGCCAAGTTAAAGTTCTGGATCATCCGCTGATTCAGCATAAATTAACATATATAAGAGACTACCGAACAGGCACAAAAGAATTCAGAGAATTGGTGGATGAAGTCGCGACGCTCATGGCATTTGAGATCACGAGAGACCTCCAATTGGAAGAAATCCAAATTAAAACCCCGGTGGCTGAGGCAAAGGCTTATCAACTATCTGGCAAGAAACTCGGCATCGTCCCGATTCTGCGTGCGGGGTTAGGAATGGTCGACGGTATTTTAAAACTTATACCCGTCGCCAAAGTCGGCCATATCGGTTTATATCGTGATCCTAAAACGCTGAAACCCGTTGAATACTATTTTAAAATGCCATCCGACATTCATGAACGTGATTTAATTGTCGTCGATCCGATGCTTGCAACAGGTGGTTCAGCTTCTGCGGCCCTTACTCTCTTAAAAGAGCGAGGCGCATTAAACATTAAACTTATGTGCCTCATTGCTGCGCCAGAGGGCGTCCAAAGGATTCAAACCGACCATCCCGATGTAGATATTTATCTCGCCGCTTTGGATGAAAAACTCAATGAAAAAGGCTACATTGTTCCCGGCCTGGGTGATGCGGGTGACAGGTTGTTTGGGACGAAGTGAGGAAGGTAGGATTGCCGCCTCAGGAGACTTTCTTCAGGGCTCTAAGGCGGCAAGATTAATAACGTAATAGCGTCTGCATCAGAGAACAACAAATCCATGGATCATTCCTGCGGTTTACGTTCAAAAAAACGTCACATTTATCAAGCGTCGAGCCTTCTGTCATCAGTTAAAATAGGTGATGTGACTTACTAATACTTTTTCACTTGTTTTACATTGACAAGCCCGGTGCCGATTGGTAAGATTTCAAGGGACGAGGACTATTATAGGGCTTTCATTGCGAAAAGTGTTAAAACTTGGAAATTTACCCGATGAACTTCCCGGCTTCCAAGCCATCTCTCTTTTTGGAAAACAAAAAAGAGATTGCTTCGGGAGCAATTTTAGGGAGGGGTAATTTGTGAAAAAGAACACAGACAATCCGGCGCGTATGCTCGGTCTAATGGGCACGCTCGGTGTCGAAATTGCGGCTTTTATAATAGGCGGCGTCTATCTAGGACGTTATCTTGACCGCACGTTTTCTACAGAGCCCGTGTGTTTAATCATCGGGATTTTTGCTGGCATGGCTGTCGGCATTGCTAGCGCACTTTTTACATTGAGATCTTTTATAAAGGACTGAGTCAAGATGAACGAGTTGACTTGGTTACGCCGCTTCATCCTCAGCCTGACAAGCTGCATTTTACTAATTTCAATCCTTCTATGGTTTTTAGTTCCTGCCAAGTCCTTAGTCGCTGGTTTTATCCTCGGCGGGGCGATAAGTCTCTACAATGTTCTTTATTTAGCACGGCGCGTACAAATTGCTGGTATGCTGGTTATAAGCGGTTCGACGCGGCGAGCGGGGCTCGGTTTTTTCAATCGAGTATTAATGATAGCCTTTGCAATCATCTTGGCCTATCGCTTTCCGCAATGGATCGATTTCCGCACCCTCATGTTAGGCATACCGCTCTGTTATGCCATGCTAGTACCCGCCTCGTGCTTCTATGTAAAGAAAGAAAAAATGCTGCGGGAAGGGAGGAATATGCTTGGAAATCACCCCGAAAATTAAGTTCCTGGGCTTGACATTTGATCTGACAGTCATGATCGGGACTCTTGTGACGGCTGTTTTAGTGCTGATCATCGTCCTGGCTGCAACCCGACGTCGTGACTTGCGCCCGCGGGGGATGCAAAACATCATGGAAATGGTCATTGAGTTCATTCAAGGGATCACGAACATGATGCTTGATCACAAAAAAGCAGCCAGATACCTTGGTTTTGCGGTGACGACTTTTCTTTTTATTTTTATTGCCAATGAACTCGGCGTCATCGTCATGATCACATCCGAAGCCCATCATTCGATTCCATGGCTTGGACTGCCGGAAAAAGCAGAAGTGTCTTGGTTTAAATCACCAACCTCTGACATCAACGTCACGGTTGCCATGGCCTTCGCTATCACGATCTACGCCCACTTAGCCGGGTTCTTTAAGGGACCGAAGACTTACTTAAAACATTATGTTCAACCTTACGCGTGGATGTTGCCGCTTCATATCATCGATGAACTTGCAAAACCGACAACACATGCCGCACGGCTCTGGGCGAACATTTTTGCCGGTGAAGTCTTAATCCTTATTCTGGCTGAAGGGGCAAAATACATCACTTGGCTTCCGCTCGGCGCCTGGCTCGGCTTCTCACTCTTTGTCGGTGCCATCCAAGCTTATATATTCACCGTTTTGGCAATGGTTTATATTTCACAAAAAATTGCAGATGAACATTAATTGAGTTACTTAAGGGAGGATTTACAAAGATGGATTTAGCTATTTTAGCAGGCGGTATTATGATCGCATTTGGTGCTCTTGCAGCAGGTATTGGTAACGGTGTGCTTTTCAGTCGCTATCTTGAAGGAATTGCGCGTCAACCTGAAGCGCGCGGTACACTCTTTGGTCAGTCGATGGTTGCTCTGGGTCTTGTTGAAGCTTTGCCAATCATTTCAATCGCTTTCGGCCTCTTAGTCCTCTTCGGAGTCATCGGCGGTTAAACAAAAAGTCGATTGGCGGGAAAAAAGTCCCGCCTTCTATTCTGAAAAGACCGACATTATGAATGATTGTTGCTGCAGCTATAGATGATTCTTAAAGCTATTATCCTGCGATTCACAATCGTTCCAATGAATTATGTGAAATTTACCATATTCTTATGTCCCCAAAATGAAGGCGCCAAAGCTTTTTGATGAAGGGAGTGACCAAGGGTGCTGGAATTCCATTTAGGTACGATTTTATTCCAACTCGTCGTTTTCCTTGTATTAATGATCATTGTCACAAAGATTGCCATCGGTCCTGTCACGGACATGATGAAAAAGCGTCAAGACCACATTGATCAACAATTAAACGAGGCAGAACAAAGCCAAAAGGAAGCGCGCGAATTGCTCGCTAAGCAGCAAGAGGAATTGAAGAAAACGCGCGAAGAAGCACATCTTATTATTGAAAACGAGAAAAAACGCGCCGAAGCCCAAGCTCAGGAAATTATCAACCAAGCGAAGGCTCGTGCCGATCGAATGATAGAAGAAGCAAAGCTTGAGATCAATAATGAAAAGGCAAAAGCTATTGCCTCCCTTCGCGACGAAGTGGCTGAACTGTCCATGCTACTTGCATCTAAGGTTCTCGAACGCGAAGTGAAAAAAGCGGATCACGAAAAAGAACTGGATGCCTTTATCAAACAGGTAGGGGATCGTCTATGAGTGAAGCCGCAGCGAAGCGTTATGCCGAAGCGCTTTTCGATGTTGTCCAGTCTCGTGGGACCGCTGACCAAACCGAACGCGGCCTTGAGACGGTGCATCAAGCCTTGTTGGAAAGCGATGACTTAAGGAAAGTATTAACCCATCCGCGAGTTAGTAAGGAAAAGAAGAAAGCGCTTTTAGCGTCTATTTTTAAAGAAGACGTCAGCCAAGAAGTGCTGAATTTGCTGAAAGTCATTGTCGACCGCGGCCGGGAAACCATTTTATTAGATCTGAAAGATGCATTCACCGCGATTGCCGATGAAGCCCGCGGCATCGTTGAAATGACGGTGACAACAGCACAGCCTCTCACGAAAGAAGAGGAAGATAAGCTGGTTCACGCTGTCAGCAGCCATTTGGGGAAACAACTACGTGTTCGCGCCCAAGTTGACCCAAATGTCATCGGCGGCGTGCTCATAAAGATCGGTAACCGTCTCTATGACGGAACGCTCGCCGGGAAACTGAACCGTTTCTCTCAAGCGTTAAAAGCTAGCAGATAGGGGTGAAAATGACGTGAGCATTAAAGCTGAAGAAATTAGCTCTCTAATAAAACAACAAATTGAGAACTATGATGCCGTCATTAAAGTAACAGATGTCGGTACGGTTGTCGAAGTCGGTGACGGGATTGCTCGTGCCCATGGTCTGGATAATGTCATGGCCGGCGAGCTCGTTGAATTCCAAAACGGGATCATGGGTCTTGCACAAAACCTTGAAGAAAACAACGTCGGGATCGTCATCCTCGGCCCATATACTGGTATTCACGAAGGCGATGAAGTCAAGCGGACGGGCCGCATCATGGAAGTGCCGGTCGGTGAGGAATTGCTCGGACGCGTTGTCAACCCGCTCGGTCAACCGATTGATGGAAAAGGTCCGATTAACACGACGAAAACACGTCCAATCGAAAGCCGGGCACCAGGCGTCATGGATCGGAAATCCGTTCATGAACCGCTGCAAACTGGTATTAAAGCGATTGACTCCATGATTCCGATCGGCCGAGGTCAGCGTGAATTGATCATTGGCGACCGTCAGACCGGTAAAACATCGATTGCGATCGACACCATTATTAATCAAAAAAATGAAGATGTCATCAGCATCTATGTTGCCATCGGCCAAAAAGAATCAACCGTTGCTGGCGTCGTGGAAACGCTCCGCGAAAACGGTGTATTAGATAAAACGATCGTTGTCTCCGCTGGTGCTTCAGAACCGGCTCCGCTTCTTTATTTAGCGCCATATGCCGGTGCAAGCATGGGCGAATATTTCATGTATAACGGCAAACACGTTTTGATCATTTATGATGACCTTTCCAAACAAGCTGCCGCTTACCGTGAATTGTCCTTGTTGCTCCGCCGTCCGCCGGGCCGTGAAGCGTATCCTGGTGACGTCTTTTATCTGCACTCACGCTTGTTGGAACGCGCAGCCAAACTGAGCGATGCTTTAGGCGGCGGATCGATGACGGCTCTGCCGATCATTGAAACCCAAGCCGGCGATATTTCCGCCTATATTCCAACAAACGTTATTTCGATTACGGACGGACAAATTTTCCTTGAAAGCGATCTGTTCTACTCCGGCGTACGTCCGGCTGTCGATGCCGGGACATCTGTCTCTCGGGTTGGCGGGGCCGCGCAAATCAAGGCGATGAGCAAAGTCGGCGGCCGTCTGCGGACGGATCTCGCTTCCTACCGCGAACTTGAAGCGTTCAGCCAATTCGGCTCGGATTTGGATAAAGCCACGCAAGCGAAACTCGCCCGCGGTCAACGTACGGTTGAAGTGTTAAAACAAAACCTTCACGATCCATATCCCGTTGAAAACCAAGTGGCCATTCTGTTCGCCTTAAATAATGGCTATCTGGACGATATTCCGGTGGAAGACATCCGCCGCTTTGAAAAAGATTTCCTAAATTATATGAATCAAAATCATAAAGATATTCTGGACGGAATCCGTGAAACGAAACAACTTCCGGATGAAGAAGCATTCGACGCGGCCATAAAAGCCTTTAAGAAAACTTTCGCCGTATCGGAATAATCGCGGGTCAGACACCGCCAAGCGGTGGCTGACCTCTTAAAAAGGTGGTGAACGACTCTTGGCCTCTTTGCGTGACCTTAAATCCAAAATTAATGCAACGAAAAAAACCCGCCAAATCACCAATGCCATGCATATGGTAGCGGCGGCTAACCTCAACCGCTCCCAGCTTCAAGCCGAAGCTTATCAGGAGTATATGAATAAGCTAAGAAGCGTTGTCGCCCATATCGCATCTGGTAACAAAGGCAGCCTTCGTCATCCTATGTTGGAAACACGGCCGGTCAAAAAAGTCGGCTATATCGTCATCGCCGGTGAACGGGGGTTGGCCGGCGCCTATAACAACAACGTTTTTAAAGCCTTGGAGGCTCTGATCAAAGATAAGAACCAGTCCAAAGACGATTATACGGGCTTGGTCGTCGGGCGTATGGCGCAAAGATATTTTGAAAAACGTCAAATGCCCGTTTCCTCACAGGCTGTCGGTATACCGGATCAACCGTCTTTTGAATCCATTAAGGCATTAGCAAAAGATGCGGTCAGGCTGTTTGAAAACCAAGAAATTGATGAGCTTCACATCATCTATACTCACTTTGTGAGCGCCATCTCCCAACAAGTTCGCACGGTTCAACTTTTACCGCTCACCGATGTTGAATCAGGCGGGGATCATAAAACCTATTATGAGTATGAACCGTCCGAAAATGAAGTGTTGGAAACCCTTCTGCCGCAATATATCGAGGGGTACATTTACGGTGCCTTGCTCGATGCCAAAGCAGCGGAACACGCTGCCCGCATGACGGCCATGAAGAACTCAACGGACAACGCCAGCGAAATGATCGAACGCTATACGCTGCAATATAACCGCGCGCGTCAAGCGGCGATCACGCAAGAAATCAGTGAAATTGTCGGCGGTGCCAACGCCTTGCAATAAATTGAACGTACGGTGTGGTTAAAATTGACCACGTGCTCAAGCTATTTCGTTAGGAGGGAAATGACATGAATAAGGGCAAAGTCATTCAAGTCATGGGTCCGGTCGTTGACGTTAAATTTGAACACGGCCACCTCCCTGAATTGAATAACGCGTTAAAAATCAAATACGAAGCCCAATCCGACAGTGAAGCGAGCGTTGACCTCACCCTTGAAGTTGCGCTTCACCTTGGAAATGATACGGTTCGGACGATCGCCATGGCTTCTACCGACGGCGTCGTACGCGACATGGAAGTCGTGGATACAGGGGCACCGATCTCTGTTCCCGTTGGTCCGGAAACACTGGGACGCGTTTTTAACGTTCTTGGTGAACCCATTGATCTCAAGCCTGAACTCGGACCTGAAGTTCGCCGTGATTCCATCCACAGAGATCCGCCAAAATTCGATGAGTTAACAACGAAAACGGAAATCCTTGAAACAGGGATTAAAGTTATCGACCTTCTCGCTCCATACGTAAAAGGTGGTAAAATCGGTCTTTTCGGTGGTGCTGGTGTAGGTAAAACCGTCTTGATTCAAGAATTGATTCACAACATTGCACAAGAACACGGTGGTATTTCTGTATTTGCTGGCGTTGGTGAACGCACCCGTGAAGGTAACGACCTTTATTTTGAAATGAAGGAGTCCGGCGTTATCAGTAAAACGGCGATGGTGTTCGGACAAATGAACGAACCGCCGGGTGCCCGGATGCGTGTTGCTTTAACCGGTCTGACCATGGCGGAATATTTCCGTGATGAAGAAGGTCAAGACGTGCTGCTCTTCATCGACAACATTTTCCGTTTCACACAAGCCGGTTCCGAAGTTTCCGCGCTTCTCGGCCGCATTCCATCGGCCGTTGGTTACCAACCGACGTTGGCGACGGAAATGGGTAAACTGCAAGAACGGATCACCTCAACGAAAAAAGGTTCCGTTACCTCCATTCAAGCAGTATACGTGCCTGCCGACGACTATACCGACCCGGCTCCGGCGACGACCTTTGCGCACTTGGATGCGACGACGAACCTTGACCGCGGTTTAACCCAAATCGGGATTTATCCAGCCGTGGATCCGCTCGCTTCCACATCCCGTGCCTTAGCACCGGAAATCGTCGGCGAAGAACACTATAATGTCGCCCGCCGCGTTCAAGAAACGCTGCAGCGCTATAAAGAATTGCAAGACATCATTGCTATCCTTGGTATGGATGAACTTTCTGACGAAGACAAACTCGTCGTTCAACGCGCGCGCCGCATTCAGTTCTTCTTATCACAGAACTTCCACGTGGCAGAACAATTTACTGGCCAACCTGGTTCTTACGTGCCAGTTAAAGAAACGGTACGCGGATTTAAAGAAATCCTCGAAGGCAAATACGACGATCTTCCGGAAGATGCCTTCCGCCTTGTCGGCCGCATTGAGGAAGTCGTTGAAAAAGCCAAAAAAATGGAACAAAACGCGTAATGCGCGGGATGCTACCCAAGGAGGGTTGCTAAATGAACACACTTTTTGCAAGTATTGTGACACCAAACGGAAAAGTTTATGAGGGCGACGTTCATATGGTGAGTGTCCGGGCAACCTCCGGGGACATGGGCATTTTGCCGAACCACATGCCGCTTGTCGCACCGTTGAAAATTTCCGCGGTTAAATTAAAACATTTGGAATCGGATGAATACGTGGCAGTCAGCGGTGGTTTTGTCGAAATCCGCCGCGACAGTGTCACGATCCTAACGGAATCTGCGGAACGAAAAGTTGACATCGATGTGGCACGCGCAGAACGGGCCAAGGCAGAAGCTGAAGCCAAACTTGCTAGTCTCACCGAAGATTCCCCTGAATATAAAGCGGTTTTAAACGACCTTAAGCGCGCTGAAAACCGCTTGCACGTCGCCTCGTTATAATAAACGAAAACCACGGCCCGTCCGTGGTTTTTGTTTTTGTTATACTGTAAAGAAAAGATAGCCACTAAGCCCTTGCCTTCACCCAAAAGGCTTGGCAGCGGCAAGTTTTCCTTATGAACGAAGTGATAAAGTTTCCCGCTATTGAACGCGTTTTTGTCTTCCCATGAAAAGCTCACAAAATTACTTTAATTTTAACAGCGCAATTATGTTACAATAAACCTAATTGAATTTTTAGTTCAGGCGACGAACGGCCTAAGGGCTTACACTGAATGAGGAGGAATGGGTTGTGTCAAGCTTTGGTGCTTATGCCGCTTTGTATTTGTTCATACATATTCTTTCCTTGATCCTTACTTGGTGGGCGATGCAATCGGTAAAGTTTGATGTCATATTAAAAAATCCCAACAGCCCGCGTGCCAAAGTGTTTATGCTCCTCATCGCCATTGCCATAAGTTACCTCGTTGGTCAATTTTTTATTAATTACTTCAACCGTTCAATGGAATTACCGTATTTTTGAATATTTCGCGGCGGCAGTGTCGATTTTTAGCGTAAAGTTCCACGTATGACCCTCTTCATACAGGTAAAACTGTAAATAAGGAGAGGAGTCATATGAAAAGAACGTTTTATGCCATGATTTTCATTATGTTGTTAATTCTTGGCGCATTGGCACGGTCACAGGCAATGGCCTTATCTTCCCCAACCGAAAAGGTTCCGCAACTTGTTCAAGCCTTACAGGAAGAAGGCGCCCGTGTGCAAAAATGGTCACTGTATTCCCGCAACAAAATGACCGTTCAGTCACCGCAAGACTTCACCAATACGGCCAAAAGCTTACAAAAGACTTTTCCTTTCTTCAACTGGTCTGGTCTCAAAACGACGAACGGTCGGATGGAAATTTCCGCCGTCAATAAATTGCCAAATTTCCACGGCGAAGAACACATCATTTTGTTTTCCTACCCCCTCAAAGACACTTGGGTCACGTATATAATTTATGAACTCATCGGGTCGTCCTGGGGTCAAAAAGAGTGGGCACAATTTTCCCCGAAACTTAACCACAGACTGGATGTATTGTTCCAAGAAAAAGGGAAAATATTCGCTTGTGCTCAAGGTTTTTACAGTGATAAAATAGACATTGTGGTTTCAAAAAAAGCAAATGAGATCCTCTCCCGTTTTCATGCCAAAGTGATTGAAAAGGTCGAGGAAAAAACGTTTGAATCTGTATCAGCATATACTAATCATTGGAAAGACTCCATTCAAACCAATGGACGGAAAATGAATCTACAAGTGGGCCTTAGATCCGTTGATCAAGGGACAACAGTGACAATTGGCACACCCATTATCACCATTGAATACTAATAAAGTGTACGGTTGGGCAAACGCCCGTGGTCTAAGCCGCTTAAAAAGAGATAAAACAGCATAAAGAAAATGGACGCGGAGGGGAATATATTGGAAAAAATCATTGTCCGAGGCGGTAAACGGTTAAGCGGAACCGTTCGCGTTGACGGAGCAAAGAACGCCGTATTGCCTGTCATTGCCGCATCAATCTTGGCAAATAAAGGGATAAGTAAAATTTATAATGTTCCCGCTTTGGCGGATGTATATACGATCAACGAAGTTCTGCGGCATTTGAATGCCGATGTGGAATTTGAGGACAACGTCATAACGGTGAACGCACAAGCTGCACTAAACACGGAAGCGCCCTTTGAATATGTGAGAAAAATGCGCGCCTCTTTTGTCGTCATGGGCCCGCTCCTCGCGCGTGTTGGGCATGCGCGCATCGCACTTCCGGGGGGTTGTGCCATTGGCTCAAGGCCAATTGATCAACATCTTAAAGGCTTTGAAGCGATGGGAGCCAAGGTCAATATCGGGAATGGATTTATTGAGGCTAAAGTCGACGGCGAATTAAAAGGGGCAAATATTTACCTTGATTTCCCAAGCGTTGGTGCCACTGAAAACATTATGATGGCCGCGGTTTTAGCTAATGGTGAGACGTTGATTGAAAACTGTGCTCGCGAACCCGAAATCGTTGACCTAGCCAATTTCTTAAATGCCATGGGGGCGAAAGTAAAAGGCGCCGGTACGAGTACGATTCACATTACCGGTGTGAAACAATTAAAAGGAGCCACCCATGAAATCATCCCCGACCGAATTGAAGCTGGCACTTATATGATCGCCGCTGCGATAACGGGAGGAAATGTTCTCGTTGAAAATGCGGTCGCTGACCACCTTCGTCCCCTGATCGCCAAACTGACGGAGATGGGGGTTATCGTTGAACCGGAGTTAAACGGAATTCGAGTGATCGGTCCAGACATTATTCGCCCGGCCGATATCAAAACCATGCCGCATCCCGGGTTTCCGACCGATTTGCAATCGCAAATGATGGCCCTTTTATTAAAGGCTAAAGGGACGGCGGTCATCACGGAAACGGTTTTTGAAAATCGCTTCATGCACGTGGAAGAATTCCGCCGCATGAACGCTGATATTAAAATTGAAGGCCGCTCGGCCATAATTAGCGGTCCGTGTAAACTTCAGGGGGCTGAAGTGGCGGCCACCGATCTGCGTGCTGGTGCGGCTCTGGTGATCGCCGGTTTAGTCGCTAATGGCACAACCAAAGTTACGGAGTTAAAGCATATTGACCGTGGTTATGTTGACTTCGCCGGCAAACTCCGCGCACTTGGCGCCGACATCGAGCGCGTAGACGTGGAAGAAACCGAACTGGTCACTGCATCAAAAGCACCAAAACTTAACATGAAACCGAAATTCGCTTAATGGGAATCGATAAAAAGGAGCCGCCGTCCGGCTTCTTTTTCTTATTCCTCTGTTTCACAACCGGCTGTATTTTCTATAACGCCCAGACGTAGCCCAACTGTCGTCTGCCACCATAACTACACCTAATTTTTTTGCCAACCGATTCAGCATTCAAAAATATCACACGTGGCAACATGTACAAAGAACTGCGGGCCGCTCATACTACGCTCTAAAGCATTTTTATGAAAATAGACATCCAAAAAGAACAATTTTAAATAACATTCTTTTATAAAAATTTTGTCTAACCATAAAAAGGTTCTACCAGCTTGTCCAATCCCATATGTTTTACAAAAAGGACAAAATGGAGGACCTCATCATGAAACGTACCATCCTCGTTTTTATTGCTCTATTCGTCGCAGTGGCTATTGTGATTCCTGCCCTTATTGTCCTTCCGTTTTCCGAGCACAAAAATCCGGAGACGACGAAGGTGTTAGCGAAAACGAAAAAGAGCCAAGTCAAACACGACCCCGACATCACCATTCCCGTCATGAGGCATGCCACCAAGAAAGTGGCTCATGTCGGATTAAGGGATTACTTGATTGGCGTTGTCGCCAGTGAAATGCCCGCCAAATTCGAGCTCGAGGCATTAAAAGCGCAAGCCATCGCGGCGCGCACCTACATCGCTCGTTTTATGATCACTGCCGGAGCCGGTGACGCCGTCTCGGATACCCCGGATGACCAAGTGTATGAAAGCCGAGCCGAGCTTAAGAAAGCGTGGGGATCTACATACAGTGAGAAAATGAAAAAAATCACGGAGGCCGTTGACCAAACGGCTGGATTAGTGCTGACTTATAAAGGCGACTTGATCTCACCATCATTTTTTTCAACAAGTAACGGCTATACTGAAAACGCCGAAGCCTATTGGCAGAAACCAGTGCCATATTTAAAATCCGTGAAAAGCACGTGGGATGAGTCTTCTCCAAAATTTTTACGGTCTGTAGAAAAACCTGTTTCAGAAGTCGAGGGAAAGTTAGGGGTCAACCTGCCGAGACAAAATGGGACGGTTGGCACCATTCTATCGCGTACGCCGGGCAAGCGTGTGGCGGAATTTAAAATCGGAGGCGTTGTTTTCACCGGGCGCGAAATCCGTGAAAAATTGAATCTGTACTCCGCCGACTTCAAAATGGAACGCATCGGCAGCAGAGTGAAGATTACCACCAAAGGCTACGGCCACGGCATCGGCATGAGCCAATATGGCGCCAACGGCATGGCTAAGGAAGGCAAAAGCTGCGAAGACATTTTGAAATACTATTACCGCGGCGTGACCCTTTCCAAGCTTTCGGATTTTATTAAGTAAAGTGTAGGGCTCACCGGATAATGTCCAAAGCATAAGAAGTATTGTTGGGGCGGTTGCATTAAAACACATTCCAATGTATTTTTTAAAATAAATTAACGAAAAATAATATGTTTTTTAAAAATATAAGTATAGATCCTCGGAAATCTGTTCAGAATGATTTCTGAGGTGATGCAAATGTCAGATAAAAAGATGACTCCGCAAGAGGAACAAATCAGCAAATTGCGGAAGCTTACCAAAAAACGTTGGTTTTACCCGGCTGTATATCTCTGTGCTGCTGCTGTCGTCATGATCGGTTCATTATGGATTCAGCACAGCATGTCGGACAACCAGCACAAAGAAAAAGGCCAAACGGCACTTCATCAGGGCAAAAATGAGGCCATTCCTGTTAACAGTGCCAAAGAAGTATTTAAATGGCCGGTTGCTGATAAAAATGCCGTTAAAGTGGCCGTCCCGTTTTATGACGTTAATGCGGATGCCACTGAACAGGCTGCCGCTCTTCTAAATTATGATAATACTTTTGTGCCGAACAAAGGAATTTGCATCGTTAAGAGCGACAACAAAAGTTTTGATGTCATGGCATCAATGAGCGGTAAAGTTGTTAAAGCGCAAAAAGATGATCTGCTTGGTTACGTCGTTGATATCGAGCATAAAGACGGTGTTCACACCATTTATCAAAGCCTGGCATCCATCGCCGTTGAAGAAGGGCAAACCGTCACTCAAGGTGATGTGATTGGTACGGCCGGTACGGAAAAACTGATGACAGACCTCGGACCGCATTTGCATTTTGAAATTCGCAAAGACGGTGTGGCTGTTAATCCGACCGATTACTTCCAAAAAGGGTTGGCTAGCCTTGATGATGTTAACAAGGCAACCGAAAAAACGAGCGTGGACAAACAAAACAACAATGACAGCGAATCAAACGTAAAGGAAAACACGCCTTCCCCTGAGGAAAGCAGCACGTCAACCGATCAAGGCGACCAAACCGACGCAAGCCACAGTTAAGTCTGTAAAACCAACGTTCGAAGTTTTCTATGCCATCGACAAAACAAATGACGTCGATGGTTTTTTTCTTTGTGTTGGAATGAAAGATAAAATTTTTTCTGGTGGCCGACCTAAATGTCGCTCGGCAATCAAATGTTAGGAGAATCCAGGCACGGTTAAGGGGCTCAGCCGCCTTTGCGCGACTTTTTAAGGTTCTCGACACGCGAAAGCGTTCCGCAAAAAAGTAGAATCACTACATCCTTCGGTTCAATGGCGGCCGAAACGTCGCGCAGCAATCAGATTTTCAAGACGCGGCTAATCAAACACAAAAAAAGAGCCCCGCCAGAGGAGTATGTAGGCGGGTTGGCCGGTTGACCAAAATGGGTGTTGAGGGCCTATAAAAGGCATGTACAGAAAGGATGCTTTAGAAATGACTTTCTCTATTTTGGGGATTGCAGTAAATATTTTTTACGGGACAAACGAAGCCGTAGACAGGTTGTGAGACACGTCCCGATCACTGCCTGTGGCTAAAAAATAGCTTTTGGGGTGAGTTTTGCCATCAAGGTGGACATCAGAGAATGTTGTTTTGGGAGTAAAGGTTGACTTATAAGTAGAAGAAGGAAAAGGAATTTGTTCAACTTCCTCAGTTCCGTTATAACCTGTATCCACCCGATGCATAGCTCAGCTGGAAATAGATATTCCAAAAGCTTTTTTCGCCAGAAGTATGAACACAGGAGTAAGAAAGGTTGGGAGTCTAAGGGTTGACAGTCGAGGTCGATTTCCAGTGGAATTGTTGCCGACTCTGGCATCATGACTTTTTCTAATTTCCTATATTCGACATAAATCGCAAAAATCCTCCTATTTTTTGTAGAAAAATATAAAAGGTTTCCAATTAGAATGCTTATCTGATAGACATTTTATGTGCCTTCGTTTCAAAATAAAGTTTTTTAAGCAAAACTGATTCTCCATTCTACAAAGGTGCGTTTTATATGAATCTGGCTCAGTAATTACAAATGAGAAAATTGGTAAACCCAATCACCTTCGATGATGAGCGCAAGGAATTGTTCGGTTTGATTTGTGTCCAGTCAATTCCGCAAAACAAGTCTATGAGTTAGAGAAAAAAGGAAAACCCCTCCCCGGCATCGAAAACATAAATGATGAACACATTAGGGAGGGAATGACGTGACGGCTAAAGAACCAAAGGATATCATTGCAACTTTTTCCATCGTTGGTTATGACCCCGCTGCCCAGGAGTGGGGGGTTGCTGTTCAATCAAAATTTTTAGCGGTTGGCGCAGTCGTTCCGTTTGCTAAAGCCGGAGTCGGTGCCATCGCCACTCAATCCATGGCCAACACGGCATACGGTCCGGACGGATTAGCGCTTTTAGAGAAGGGCTATAGCGCCGAAGAAGTACTGAACATGCTGATTAAAGACGATCCAGATCGCGACATGCGGCAAGTGGGTATCGTGGATGCCAAAGGTGGATCCGCATCATATACAGGAAAAGACTGTTACGAATGGGCAGGGGGAGTGACCGGCCCTAACTTTGCGGCACAAGGCAATATTCTAGTCGGTGAAGAAACCGTGCAAGCAATGGCTCACACCTTCCAGGAGGCAACCGGCACCCTTGCCGAGCGGCTTATTAAGGCGCTTGATGCGGGCCAAAATGCTGGCGGCGACCGGCGCGGCCGGCAATCCGCGGCCCTTTTAGTCGTCCGCGAAAAAGGCGGGTACGGCGGCTATAATGATCGCGCAATTGATCTCCGAGTCGATGACCATCCCGACCCGATAAAGGAGCTTGAGCGGATTTACAAGCTGCAACAACTTTATTTTTCTCCGCCAAAAGCCGAAGACATTGTCCCGATCACGAGCGAATTAAAGGAAGAGCTCATCCGCGAACTCACTCGCACCGGTTTTATCAAGGACGGAACGAAAACGCTGACCGATGATGCCTTCTACAAAGCGCTCACCACCTTTTTCCACACGGAAAATTTCGAGGAGCGCGAACAGCCACGGGGACAAATCGATATGGCCGTTGTTCACTTCCTAAGAAAAATGCCGTCGGCTTGAGCAGGTGGCGCTCCAGCTAGGGACAGGCCAGCCATACGAGAAGAGAAAGGCTAAGGGCAAAGGCAGGGTGACGGCCTGCAGAACATGCCTAATGCAAATGAAAAGGGCTTACATCAAGCCCTTTTTCCATAAAGTCCGGCAGCTGCTGTCATTTCAATTTTAATCATCGCTTGCCACGGTCTTACGCTCCATCTCACAAGGAAGCTTATTGGCGAAACCAGCCCTCTCACCAACTCGTCGATACCCTTGCCCTTTGTAATAATATATTGACTTTTTTATATGTTTGCGTTAACGTCGCATTAGCAGAGCTTTTCCGTAAGAGCCCTTTACATATAGAAAAAGGGGTGGTAGTTATTAAAATCGATGATATCGATAAAAGGATTCTGGATTGTCTGATTGAAAATGGCAGGATGTCTTATGCGGATATTGGGAAAAAGTTAAATCTCTCACGCGTGACCATCCGTGAACGGGTAAATCAACTCGTTGAAAACGGGGTGATTGAGCAATTCAGCATTATTATAAACTCCGAGGCAGCTGGGAAAAAAGTTTCCGCCTTTTTTGAGGTGGACTGTGAGCCACAACATTTGGTCCATGTCGCCCAGACGCTGGCCAACCATCCTAGCGTTGCTAGCTGCTATCAAATGACCGGACCGAGTACGTTACATATGCACGTTCTCGTTGAGGATTTTGAGCAATTGGAACAATTTATTAACGAAGAGATTTATAAACTTAAAGGCATAACCCGTGTTGAGAGTCATATATTGCTCCGGCGCTTCAAAAGTCGTAACGGGTTGCAAATATAGCAACATGAACTCCTATTACAAATCACGTAAAGCTTTAATCAATTGCCTTTTCTTGTACCGGTAACAAATGTAAACCTTTTTTAAGTGCAACTAAGGTACAACCTTCACCCAAAACAGCTAGGCAGAGCCAAGTTTTCCTTTTTCCTTTCCGCTAAAACACCTAATGAATGACACCATCGAATCTTTAATCCAAATGAAGAAAGCCTTATTGCAACGATCAGCACGGATTTTTCCGTGTTTTTTTATTTCCTTTAGGGCTTTAAAACTTTTAAGCAATTTAGTACTAAAGTCTCAATTTAATTCCGTATAGCACGTAATTTTAGAAAAGTTATTGACTTCGGAAATTTAGGTTACTATAATTCAAGTTAAATATTTTTAAACATAAGTAAGGGAAAACTTATATAACCGTTTACTTATGGATAGTAGGAACATAAACTATTTACTTTTGTAAGGAGGATGCCATGAAAACGCTTCAAAAGGTAATTTTACCGATGTTTTTTGTCATTATTCTTGTTTTTACGACAGCCTGTAGCAGTCAATCTTCGAGCGATGAGTCGTCAAAAGCATCCGATAAACCCGCTCCGGCGCGGACCGACAAAAACAAACTCGTGATCGGATTGGATTCCGATCCGCCGCAGATGGATCCGCATTTATCAACGGCGGCGGTAGACCGACAAGTATTTCAGTCGATCTTTAATACCCTTGTTGATGTTGATAAAAACTTAAACTTCGTACCGGAGCTCGCGACCAGCTGGAAAATCTCTGATGACGGAAAAACGTATACCTTTAAACTCCGACAAGGCGTTGTATTCCATGATGGAACGCCATTTAATGCCGAGGCCGTAAAGTTTAACTTTGAACGGATGCTCGATCCCAAGTTTGGTTCACCCCGATTGTCTGAAATCAACCTGATTGATAATGTGAAAGTCATCGATGATTATACTGTGGAAATTCACTTAAAAGAGCCTTATTCACCGTTTCTCTCCGTGCTTTCAGACCGGGCGGGCATGATGGTTTCACCAACCGCGGTTAAGAAAGAAGGAAAAGATTTCTCCAATCACCCAGTAGGGACAGGACCATATAAATTTGTCAGCCATGTTAAGCAAGGGGATTTAGTGGTTGAGCGCTTTGATAAATATTGGGGAGATAAACCGAAAATCAAAACGGTCGTGTACAAACCGTTTACGGATGGGAACACGCGGATTACTAACTTGATTTCCGGTAATGTCGATATTGTCAACCAGTTCGATTACAAAGATATCGATCGAGTAAAAAAAGCTTCCAATGTGAAAATGGACGTTACCGAATCCTTGGGCTTCCAAGGGCTTCAACTCAATACGAAAGTAGCTCCGTTTGACAACAAAAAAGTTCGCCAAGCGGTCAATGTAGCCATTGATCGACAAGCCATCGCCAAAGTTGTCTTTCACAACGGGGTGACTCCGGGAAATAGCCCATTCCCGGGATCCAGTTGGGCGCATTTGGATGATTTTAAAGTTCCGAAAGCAGATGTTGAAAAAGCGAAGCAATTGTTGCAGGAATCGGGTGTCACACAACCATCCTTTACGCTTAAAATTGCTTCAAGCCCGCAGACGCAACAATTGGCACAAATGATTCAGTCCATGCTGCAGCAAGTTGGTTTTAAAGTCAAAATCGAAATGGTCGAATTCGGCACCTTATTAGAACAAACTGATAACGGTGATTTCCAAGCAGCAGCTGTTGGCTGGAGCGGACGGGTCGACCCTGACGGCAACGCCTATGCTTGGTTCTCAACAGGTGGTACGTTGAACTATATGCAATATTCCAATCCTAAAATCGATCAACTCTTGAAACAAGCGCGTACGATTTCCGACCAAAACCAACGAAAACAACTGTACGATCAAGTCACGAAAATTTTATGGGATGACGCACCGTACATCTTCTTGTATTATCCAAAAGATTATAAAGCCATGAAATCCGACCTGAATGGTTTTGTTCATGTCCCTGATACGATGATACGGACGGAAGGACTCAGCTTTAAATAAAGAAGCGATGACCGGTCAAGGCCTGTTGAAAACAGGCCTTGAATCGATATTTCATTTAGGAAAGGATTTTCAATGATGGTGAAATACCTCATACGTAGAGTCATATTGATGATCGCCATATTGCTACTCGTCAGTATGATCATCTTTGCACTAGTGAATATTTTACCGGGAGACCCAGCGCGTCTTATGCTCGGTCAAGAGGCGTCCCCTCAAGCATTGGCGGCATTGAGGGAGGAAATGGGATTAAATGATCCGCTCTACATGCAATACATTCACTGGTTAATCAATATTTTACATGGCGATTTCGGTTATTCTCTACGTGATCATACACCAGTTCTCGACGTGCTCTTGCAGAAAATACCCGTTACGTTGGAATTAACCGTCTTTTCATTTATCATTGCCCTTTTAATCGCCATTCCCGTTGGTATTTTAAGTGCCACTCGGCGAGGAAAATTTTCGGATTACGTGTCGACTTTTTTGGCTTTATCAGGCATCTCCCTTCCTTCGTTTTGGTTGGGCATCCTTTTAATCTATTTCTTCGCGGTTAAATTGAATTGGTTTCCGCCCTCCGGTTATGTACCGTTGTCTCAGAACATTGGCCAGAGTCTGTTATTGATGGTATTGCCGGCGGTCAGCCTCGGTACACGCTTATCGGCTGAACTGATGCGTTTGTTACGTTCAAGTCTACTGGAAGTTTTACAAGCAGATTATATCCGTACGGGTTATGCTAAAGGTTTGCTCGAGCGTTCGGTGGTTATCGGCCATGCTTTAAAAAACGCCTTAATTCCCGTTGTGACAGTTGGCGGCATGCAACTGGCAACCTTCTTTGGTGGAGCGGTGATAACAGAAACCATTTTCGGCATTCCTGGTGTGGGGCAACTGGTCGTTAACGCGATTTTGACGCGCGATTTCCCTGTCGTTCAGGGAGCCGTACTTTTCATGGCATTTATGGTTGTTGTCATCAATCTTATAGTAGATATTGTGTATTCCCTTATTGACCCACGGATTAAACTGGGAGAGGTGTCTAAAGGATGAATCAGCCAATCGAAACATTAGTGACACCCAACGTCAAGACAAAGCCAAACGCCCGTCCTCGCCTGCAATCGATGAAAAAGGCTTTGAGCAGGCTGTTTCAAAATAAATTTGGTGTTTTGGGCGGGCTCTTTCTTCTCCTGTTGGTGATTTTAGCGGTTTTTGCCCCGTGGCTTGCTCCTTATAATCCCGTGAAACAGGATTATATGTCGGTCCTTCAGCCGCCGAGCGCCAAGCATTGGTTTGGGACGGATGCCCTTGGACGTGACATCCTTTCGAGAATTATATACGGCGCTCAAGTGTCATTAAAGGCAGGCATTATTTCCGTCGGTATTGCCTTGGTGATTGGTGTTCCAGTCGGATTGATTTCAGGTTATTTTAAAGGGTTCTGGGATGAAATCATTATCATGCGCGTCACAGATGCCATGTTATCTTTTCCGTCCTTAGTGCTTGCGCTAACCCTGGCCGCTGTTCTCGGGGCCGGATTAAATAATGCCATGATCGCCATCGGATTAGTCTATACACCTACATTTATCCGCCTCGTCCGCGGTGAAGTGTTAGCCCAACGCGAGCGGGAATATGTCGAAGCAGCACGCTCTTCGGGAATTAGTCATTGGCGGATTATGCTCTTTCACATTTTGCCGAACGCCTGGGCACCTATCATGGTTCAAGCCACATTAAGCGTAGCTGGTGCTATCTTAGCCGAGGCATCATTAAGTTTCTTGGGACTCGGTACGCAACCACCAACACCAAGTTGGGGAGCGATGTTGTCGGAAGGTCAGGGCTATTTGACCCAAGCGCCATGGATGTCAATATGGCCAGGCGTTTTTATCTTTTTAGCTGTCATGTCAATTAACGTTTTTGGTGATGCCGTCCGCGATATGCTTGATCCGAAGTTGAAGTAGGAAAGGAGGGATGATCTTTGACGGATCCATTACTAAGAGTAGAGCATCTAAGCGTGGGTTTCAGAAACAAAAAGAGTATGACGGAAATTATCAGCGATGTCAGTTTTGATGTAAAACCGGGAGAGACGGTTTGCATCGTAGGAGAATCCGGGTGTGGGAAAAGCTTGACATCCCTTGCGATCATGGGCTTACTTCCGCAACACGGAAAGATTTTAAACGGTTCCATCATATTTAATAATGTGGATTTAACGAAAAAGACGACCAAAGAACTCAGCCGCATTCGTGGAAATGAAATTTCAATGATCTTTCAGGAGCCGATGACTTCCTTGAATCCGGTTCATACTGTCGGCAAACAAATTGCCGAGGCCATTCTTATTCACCAATCCGTCAGCAAAAAACAAGCTTGGCAACAAGCGGTAGAATTATTGAAATTAGTTGGCATCCCGTCTCCGGAGACGCGGGTAAAAAGCTACCCGCATGAAATGAGCGGCGGCATGCGGCAAAGGGTGATGATTGCGATGGCTCTTGCTTGTCACCCTAAACTGCTCATAGCAGACGAACCGACGACGGCTTTGGACGTGACGATTCAGGCACAAATTCTTGAAGAAATGAATGCATTAAAGAAGCAATTCAATATGTCGATTTTAATGATTACCCATGACTTAGGGGTTGTCTCGGAAATGGCCGATCGCGTCATTGTCATGTATGCCGGAAAGGTCGTTGAGTATGCCGATGTCAAAACGCTTTTTAAAAATCCGAAACATCCCTATACTCAGGGGCTGATCGCATCCATCCCCAAAATGGATGAAGAGGTTGAAGAGCTAGCCATTATCCCGGGCACGGTTCCAAGTGCAGAAGATATGCCACAAGGTTGCCGTTTTTCAACCCGGTGTCCGTTTGCCACTGACCTATGCACGAGTCAAGCTCCGAAACTGTACGGTAATGAGCAACGCGTGAGCTGTTGGATGTACACTGAGAAATGGCAGGGAGGAAAGATTCCGGATGCAGCCGCTCAAACACTCCGAAGCTGAGATTTTAATGGATGTAAAACATTTAAAAAAATACTTTGGTAAAGGCCAAAAAATGGTAAAAGCAGTGGATGATCTCTCCTTTGAGGTCCACGTTGGAGAGACACTGGGAGTTGTCGGTGAATCGGGTTGCGGCAAATCCACTATGGGACGCGCTCTTTTATATCTTCAACCGCCTACTGGAGGACAAGTCATATTTAATGGAATTGATTTGACGGGATTGAGTCACCGCAAATTACGCGGACTCCGGAAAGACATGCAGATGATTTTCCAAGACCCATACGGATCATTAAATCAACGGATGACAATCGGAGCGATGCTCAGGGAAATCATCAAAACCCACGGGATTGTTCCGAAAAAAGATATCCCGCGTTACATCGCGGAGCTATTGGTGGATGTTGGTTTAAAGCCGGAACATGCCTTGCGTTTTCCCCATGAATTCAGCGGCGGCCAGCGCCAAAGAATCAGCATCGCGAGAGCCTTGGCGGTTCAGCCGAAATTAATTGTTTGTGATGAGGCCGTTTCGGCATTGGATGTTTCTGTTCAGGCGCAAATCTTGAACTTGCTGCAAAAATTAAAGCGGGAACGCCACCTCACTTACATTTTTATTTCCCACGATTTATCCGTGGTCAAACACATCAGCGATCGTGTAGCCGTCATGTACCTTGGTAAAATTGTGGAGATGGCCGACAAAAAGGATTTATATGAGGAGCCGCTGCATCCATACACGCAAGCTCTCCTTTCGGCTATTCCGAAGATTAGTGACGAACCGCGAGAACGAATTGTCCTAAAAGGGGATGTCCCGAGCCCGCTGCATTTACCGAGCGGTTGCCGTTTCCATACCCGCTGCCCGTTGGCGCAAGAGATTTGCGCTCGGAAAGTGCCGGAATACCGTGAAGTCAAACCTGGACATCATGTGGCCTGCCATTTTGCATAAGTGTGGAGAGGAGATAAAAATATGGTACAGGCAAACTCAGCGACAAGAAAAGCCTTAAATTTTAGTGGGGAGTATCAGCCCTATTATTCTAAGCGGCGTCCGGTCTACGCTCGACGCGGCATGGTCGCGACCTCTCAACCGCTCGCCGCACAGGCGGGATTAGAAATCTTGCAAAAAGGCGGGAACGCCATTGATGCCGCCATCGCCACGGCGGCCTGCCTCACCGTCGTCGAGCCGACATCAAACGGCATCGGCGGTGATGCGTTTGCGCTCGTTTGGACCAAAGGCGAGCTCCACGGGTTGAATGCCAGTGGCCCCGCGCCCGAACTTTTATCCATTGAGGCGCTTAAAGCCCGCGGTATGGCTGAAATCCCCACCCATGGTTTTGTGCCCGTGACGGTGCCAGGCGCACCAGCAGCGTGGGCGGCGCTGTCCGAGCGATTCGGGAAACTGCCGTTAACGGATGTTTTGGCTCCGGCCATCCGTTATGCCGAAGAGGGCTATCCGCTGTCGCCGATTTTGGCAAAATTTTGGAAGCGCGCCGTCCAGATTTTTAAAGCGCGTTTGACCGGTCCGGAATTTTCCCATTGGTTCGACACGTTTGCCCCATCAGGACGCGCGCCGGAAGCAGGCGAAATATGGGCGTCGCCGAATCACGCTGCTACCTTGCGCGAAATCGCGGAGACAAAAGCAGAGTCGTTTTATAGAGGAGCTTTAGCCGAGAAGATTGACGCCTTTTCAAAAGAATATGACGGGTTTATCCGCAAAGAGGATCTTGCCGATTATGCGCCGGAATGGGTGAAGCCTATCTCGGTGAATTACCGCGGTTATGACGTTTGGGAAATCCCGCCGAACGGTCAAGGCCTTGTAACGCTTATGGCGCTGAATATTTTAAAAGGAATTTCGTTCTCCGAGCGCGATACGGTCGAAACTTTGCATCACCAAATCGAGGCAATAAAAATCGCCTTCAGTGATGGTTTCGAGCATATCGCCGACCAACGGAATATGCGCTACGCCATTGAGGATTTATTGTCTGAAGAGTACGCGGGATTTCGCCGGGCTTTGATAACGGAAACCGCCGCAACCCCTGCCCCCGGCACGCCTCCCAAAGGCGGCACCGTCTATTTGTGCACCGCAGACGGAGACGGGAATATGGTGTCTTTTATTCAGAGTAATTACATGGGGTTTGGTTCGGGACTTGTGGTTCCTGGAACGGGAATCGCCTTACAAAATCGCGGTTACAATTTTACGCTCGACCCGAATCACGTGAACGCCCTTGCGCCGGGTAAGCGCCCATTCCACACCATTATCCCAGGCTTTTTGACAAAAGATGGTGTTCCAATCGGTCCATTCGGCGTGATGGGCGGATTCATGCAACCTCAAGGCCATTTGCAAATCGTCATGAATACGATCGATTTTCATCTCAACCCGCAGGCCGCACTTGATGCGCCGCGCTGGCAGTGGATAAAAGGGAAAACCGTTGAAGTCGAGCCGACCTTCCCGCATCACCTCGCACAGGCCCTCGCCGAACGCGGACATGATATAAAAATCGCCCTTGAACCCAATAGTTTCGGCCGCGGTGAAATCATCTGGCGTGACCCGGAAACTGGCGTCCTCTGCGGCGGAGCAGAAACCCGCACGGACGGGGCGGTTGCGGCGTATTAGGGGTATCGGATTCGTGGGGGGCGTTGTCATTTATCGATGCATGGGGATGACGGATGCTTCAAGATGCAATTGCCACCGCGTTTGCTTCGGTCCGCCGGATTGCAAAGCGTCATGCCGCAGGCCTTGGAATTGGAAAGACCGCACCCTGTTACAAAGCTAAAAACTCGCACGGAAAGTGCGGTTGCGGTGTATTAGTATTTCGGATTTGCAAGTTTTAATGTGGTCATTCATATCGTGCTTTCGGATGCCTGTGATTGGGGCGGTGTGCCCTATTCGAATGTTAGCGGTTTCCGTTCACTGTGTGCATTTTTATGCTAGCATTACAGCAGAATAGTTGTCATGCTTTTTAGCAACGAGCGATGTGTTTAAATCAGCAAAGAGAGTTTGATTCTATGATTTTCTTACAGTTATTTGTTGGCTTTTTGCGGGCGGGATTACTCGGCTACGGAGGCGGTCCTTCGGCCATTCCGCTCGTACAAAAAGAGGCCGTGGAAAAATACAAATGGATGACAGACGATGAGTTTGGCGACATGTTAGCGATTGCCAATGCCTTGCCGGGACCGATCGCGACAAAGATGGCTGGCTATATCGGCTATCGAAAAGCGGGCTGGCTCGGCGTGCTGGTCGCCGAAATCGCGACGGTCATTCCCACGGTCCTTCTAATGATGATTCTTTTATTGACGCTGTCTAGTTTTGAAAATAAACCATGGGTGAGGGGCATGACGCATGCCGTTGTCCCCGTCGTCGGCGTCATGCTCGCCACCATGACATGGCAGTTTTTCTCAAAATCACAAAAAGAGTTGGGCTGGGTAAAAAGCATGGCTTTTGTTGCCGGGAGCTTTTTATTGATCCAGGTTTTGAACATTCATCCGGCGATTGTCATTGCCGTAACCCTTGTTTTCGTTCTAGTTTGGCCAGTGCGCTCTGAGAAGTCCGAGATAGTTGAACAAGGGAGGAAAGCCCAATGAATCTCATCACGTTATGGCATGACTTTTTGGCTTTCTTTATACCCGGAATTCTTGGTTACGGTGGCGGCCCCTCTTCCATCCCGCTCGTCGAAAATGAAGTGGTCGGGCATTACCATTGGATGGATGTGCCCGAATTTAGTAAAGTTCTTGCACTTGGCAACGCTTTACCCGGCCCCATTGCAACAAAGATGGCTGGTTACATTGGGTATGTCGTGGCTGGCGTCCCGGGCTTGGTCGTCGGACTGATCGCCTCCGTCGTACCGTCACTTATTTTAATGATTGTTTTGGGAAACCTTTTGTATAGGTATAAAGATTCACCGAAAATTAAAAGGTTGACCGTTTTAATCCGCCCGATCATTGCGGTTTTATTGGGCGTTATGGCCTACTCATTTTTTAAAGACGCCTATGAATCAGCCGGCTGGCTTCAGCCGCTAGCGATTGCCGTCGTCAGCTTCGTTTTGCTTGAAAAACTAAAAATTCATCCAGCCTTTGTGGTCGTCGCCGCGCTCGGTTACGGAGCCATCTTCATGGCTTCCTGACCGGGCGCAGCCTTTTTAAGAGGTACAAAATTCGACTGAAAAAACTATAAAAAATAGGACAGTGGAGGCCTCCAATTTGGCCCATTGGCCATTTTGGAGTGTGAAGCAGGCTAAAATGGCATATAGCGCATTTCTATTAACCATTTTAGGCTGAAAAATTTTTTGAAATGGACATTAGCTTGAATTTACTGGAAAACTGAGCCCCGATTTAGGTGTGTTTTTCCAATATCTGTATCCAAAAGGCCGTTTTGGAGTAGGAAGCGATCCAAAATAGCATTTAGCGCGGTTCTAAAGACCATTTTGGGCTGAAAAATTTTTTGAAATGGCATATAGCTTGAATTTATTGGTAAAACAAGACCGATTCTTAGGTTGTTTTGCCAATATATGTATCCAAAAGACCATTTTGGAGCAGGAAGTGTTCCGAATTGGCATATAGCGCGGTTCTAAAGACCATTTTGGGTAGGAAAGATTTTTGAAATAGCGTATAGCATACAGTTACTGGAAAAACTACCCCGAATTGAGGGTTGCTTTTCCACCATATGTATCCAAAAGACCATTTTGAAGTGACAAGCAGGCCAAAATAGCTTTTAGTGCGGTCCTATCAACCTTTTAAAGTTGGGTATTTTTTGAAACGGCCGCAACCGAACATACGATTCTTTAATGTACCATTGAATATGCGGGGGTTTTAAAGGTAAAAATATATGTAATATGATACTCAATACACTGATCGTGTTTATCATCCCTTGGATAATCGCTTTATTACATCTGAATCGAAAAGATCGTCTGATATTGCCGCTTATGGCCCCGTTCAGCAGCGTCATTGCTTTTGTCATCAATGACTTCGGGCATCTTTTTGGTTTTTGGAAGCTGACATTCGTTTCTCATTGGGAAATCATCGCAGCTTTACCTTTTGACATAGGCCTATACCCGATATTGTCCTGTTATATGATTTATTTTATTAGGAAAAAGGGCCACCCCTATATCATGATCCTCATCATGACGACATTTACGACCTTGAGCGAAACCGTTTTTGTCTTTTTCGGGAGAGTCATTTACGGAAATGGCTGGAATAACTATTGGACATTTTTATCATATCTCGTCCCCTATGTATTAGTGTATGTGTACTATTTGTATCTAAGAAAAATCGTGCGTTTATAAAACGGCTGTTTTTTTGAGGCTCAGACATCCCAACTGAGCCTTTTTGAATTATTAAAGACCCATGCCAAATTTATTTTGGGATCTTTTGTCTCAAGCGGCAAAACGGTCTTTTTTTGTACTGGTAAGGCAGTCTATCAATTTTTCCTTCGCCCAAAAGCACGGAATGGTAAGAAAATCGAACATTTTTAGGCCAGCAGAAGGGCGGCAAAACTTCTGCCTTCGCCCAAAAGGCTTGGCAGAACCAAGTTTTATAATGCAGAGTCAATTTTTCTTTTTTGACCTTTTGTTCATATTCCGTTCATAAAAGTCTTTTATTATCCTTTTTAGAGTTTGAAATCAATCATGTCTATTTCCGTCTTGGGGCTGAAAAACAATCCGGCGGAGGATGATATGAAACAAACCCAAGACAACTTAAAGTAATCAGACAGGGAGGAGAGTATTGATGAATAATATAAATAGTCACTCGGCTCTGCCTGAAAATGGCGAATGGGCCGTCGAAGCTCATGGTTTAGTAAAAGTCTTTGGCGATAACCGCGCCGTCGATGGTGTCGATTTGAACGTCAAAGCCGGAACGATTTACGGGGTCCTCGGCCCGAATGGGGCAGGGAAAACGACCACGATCCGAATGCTGGCAACCCTATTGCGGCCGGATGCGGGCTCAGCACGAATCTTCGGACATGATGTGATGAAAGAACCGCAGATCGTCCGCCAACTCATCGGTGTCACCGGTCAATATGCCTCCGTCGATGAAACGCTAAGTGCGATCGAGAATTTAGTGATTTTCGGGCGGCTTCTGGGACTAGGAAGAAAAGAAGCGAAGCAAAAAGCGGACGAATTATTAGAGGAGTTTGGCTTGACGGAAGCCGCGAAACGTCCACTGAAAAACTTTTCCGGAGGGATGCGCCGCCGGCTCGATTTAGCAGCAAGTCTCATATCCGAGCCTCCGCTCATCTTTTTGGATGAGCCGACGACTGGTCTTGACCCGCGGACGCGAAATCAAATGTGGGAAACCATCCGCCGATTGGTTAAGAATGGGTCAACCATACTGCTTACGACCCAATATCTTCAAGAGGCGGATGAATTGGCCGATCGCATCGCAGTCATCGATCGGGGGCGGGTTGTTGCCGAGGGGACGGGGGATGAGCTAAAAGCCTCCATCGGACGTTCCTCGCTGCAATTGAAAATCCAAAACCCGCTTGACTTTGAAAAAGCGCGTCGAATCGTTGAACAAGTTTTAGGCGTCAAATCAAACGTCTCACCAGAAGGTGGGAAAATAACCGCACCAATGGCGGATGCCGATCGTGTAACGGATTTACTGATCGCTCTTCGTGCGGTGGGTATTCAACTTGAGGAATTAAGCGTGCAAAAACCATCTCTTGATGAAGTCTTTCTCGCGATTACCGGTCATGGCGTTAAGGATGAAAAACAGGATCCGACAGAAGAAATGGAGGTAAGCGTATGAATCAAACATTAACGGGAAAAATCAGCGAACGGAAATTGCGCAATCGAACGAGTTTTCTTCAAGCGCTTAGGAATTCATTGACAATGGCTTATAGAGGGTTGCTGAAAATACGGCGCACGCCGGAACAATTATTTGATGTGACGTTTCAGCCGATTATTTTTACGCTGATGTTTACGTATATCTTTGGCGGCGCCATTTCCGGAAATGTGCACAATTATTTGCCCGTCATCATTCCTGGCATCCTCGTGCAATCCGTCATAACGACATCGATTGTCACTGGTGTTCAGCTTCGTGAAGATATGGATAAAGGAGTTTTCGACCGGTTTAAATCACTCCCCATCGCGCGGATTGCGCCATTGGCTGGCGCGCTTCTTGCGGTTACGATTCGCTATACGATCGCAACCACCCTCACTTTTCTAATGGGGTATATCATGGGGTATCGCCCAGATGGAGGGCTTGGCTGTGTCGTCATCGCTGGACTTATGGTCATCGTCTGCTCTTGGTGCATCAGTTGGATTTTCTCTTTCTTCGGTGTGATGGCGCGTAATGCGACAAGTGTACAAGGCATTTCCATGTTGGTGCTGTTTCCGCTCACCTTTCTCTCCAATGTTTTTGTGCCGGTTGAGACAATGCCCGATTGGCTTCAATGGTTTGTGAAGATTAACCCAATCTCACACCTCGTCACTGCTGTCAGAGATTTAGCCAATTCCGGAAGCATTGGTTGGGACTTTTCAATCTCCCTTATTGGTGCGGCCGTCATTGTGATCATTTTCGCTCCGATCACCGTGAAGGCATATATGCGGAAAGCCTAGGTTCGGATAAAGTCATCCATATCATAAAAGAGCATGCAGCCTGCCATACTCGTTCACGTATTTTGCGACTTTTTTCCTTCTGCACTTCCTGATATAGTAGTTTACAAACGGCAGGCTGCTTTTATTTTAAGGATTTAAATAAAGGAATGAATGCCATGGCGAACATTTTAATAGTAGATGATGACCCCCATATTCGTGAACTGGTTCACATCCTGCTTTCAAAAGAAGGCTTCTCCATTTTAGAAGCCGAGGATGGGAAAGCTGCCTTGTCCTTGCTTGAAACGCATAAAATTGATCTCATCGTCCTCGATATTATGATGCCGAATATGGACGGGTGGACGTTCTGCAAGGAAGTGCGGACGTATTATTCAGATACCCTTCCAATTTTAATGTTAACGGCGAAAGGAGAAACTTCTCAAAAAGTGAAAGGCTTCCAACTCGGAACTGACGACTATTTAGTAAAACCGTTTGCTCCTGCAGAACTCGTTGCGCGGGTCAAGTCGCTTCTCAAACGCTATCAAATTATACACTCGAATCGCATTGAAATTGAAGACGTCATCATCGATCGCGCTTCCTATAAAGTCATCATGGGAAAAGAGGAAATGACCTTACCGCTCAAAGAGTTTGAATTACTGTTTCTATTGGCGGCAAACCTTGGGAAAACGCTCACAAGGGAACGATTAATCGAGGAGATTTGGGGATTTGATTACGAAGGGGACGAGCGTACCGTTGACGTGCATATTAAACGGTTACGCCAGCGATTTTCTCACGACGATTGCCCATTTAAAATCATGACCATCCGTGGACTTGGTTACCGTTTGGAGGCGGTAAAATGAAGCTGCCTGAGATCGTGAAGCGGATTTTCGGCATATTATCTCTTGTGACCGCGTTAACATTATTCTGGTCAGTGGCTTACTGGTTGACGTCATGGTTTTATGATTCCATTCACTATATTCCTCACGGATTTTTTAGGCAGTTAATCAACTCGATTTTGGGATTTACTCTGTTTGGATTCACCATCTATTTTATACAGAAAATAAAATGGGTAAGAAAACAGCAAGAAAAAGTTCTGCATCCGATGATAAAAGCCATGAAAATGATAGCAGAAGGAAATTTTAATATCGATCTTTCTTTTTATAATAATCAA
>Ga0310838_1000476_pt1 | contig 35222 bp, 28 predicted proteins | sample SM_ome_6_FD_202241 | JGI IMG/M metagenome (GOLD analysis project Ga0310838, IMG submission 202241) | Sorghum-adapted microbial communities enriched on stacked mutant (SM) sorghum from Joint BioEnergy Institute, Emeryville, California... ...
AAACGCATTCGACTCTGCACCTTGTCTGCTGAATACCTGAAAAACATCGGTGCCATCGGGCTGTTCAAACATTTTATGCTCCAAAAAATGGGCGATGCCATCAGGCACTTGTAGCCAATGTTCGCTGTAAAACGGCTTAAAGTGATTATCAATCGATCCATATTGGGTGGTAAAGGTCGCATAGGTCTTATGAAACCCTTTTTTCGGCAACACACAGACCGTTAAGCCATTGTCGAGCACATGTCGATAAACGGTTTCTTGAAGCCTTTCAAAATATTCGGTTTTCATGCTCATACCTCCGAAAAAATATTCAATCCTCTTGTCCCTGTAAAAAATAAATGGTATCTAATGCCGTCATCCCAGCTACTTGTTTGACCTCATCAGGTGTCACCTTTTCAATGCCGCTCAGCCAAGCGGTGAGATCCCCACTGTCTTTAATAAGGACTTTTCGGTACAACTGTTCGATGAGACTAAATGGGTTGTCTAATGCTTCTAAAACCGCATTTTTCAAAAGGGCCTTAGTTTGATCAAGCTCTGTGACCGTAAACGCACCATCCTGTAAGCTTTGAAATTGCTCTTTAATAATGGCAACGGCTTTCTCGTAATTGGCACATTCAATGCCGCTCATCACGATGATGATGCCTTTATAGCTATCGTAACGCGAGGCAGCATAATAAGCGAGCGATGCTTTTTCGCGGACATTCATAAATAGTTTTGAATGGGGGAATCCGCCGAAAAGGCCATTGAAAACCTGTGCCGCATAAAAGAGCGGGTCATTGGCAACGATATTCGTTCGATAACCAAGGTTTAATTTGCCTTGTTCCACATCTTGACGCTCTTTAACCACTTTCGGTGCCGTGGCGTGAACAGGCTCAAAGAGAAAATCATGGACGAGACGGCTTCGTCCTTGAAACGGGAAGACCCTTTCAATGATGGAGAGGATGTGATCACGGTCGATATCGCCAACAATGTAAAGGTCAATCTCGTCTTCTTTTAAAGCTTGCTGAAAATAATCATAAAGCGCCTTAGGTGTGAGACTGTCAATGTCTTCGGTATAGCCATAGGCATGTAAGGCATATGGTTCATCTTTACACATTTCATCGATGAGTCGTTCATTTGCATAGAGCATTTTATCATCAAACGTTGCCTCAATGCGTTTTCTTAATGCGCGTTTCTCTTTATTTACTGTCTTTTCATCGAATGCACCATCTATAGCATGGGGTTGAAATAGCGTTTCGGCTAAAAGCCGGATGCTTTCTTCGGTTAATGACGAAGTTCCAGACAGGAAGCGGTCATTTGCCGTATGTACAAATAAGGAAATAAGGTGGTCATTGCCGCGCTTTTGCACCTGTGATGATAAAGTCGTCCCGTATAAATCATCCAACCGGTTTTGCAATGCTTTGGTGGACGGGGATTTTGCCGTTGCGCTTTTTAAAACATACGCTAAAAGCGCTCGTTTCGTTATAGTATCTCGCTTGAGAGGCGCTCGCATTTGCAAGACGAGCGTTAACGTCTTAAATTGATCGGTTTTGACGGTATGAACGGTAATGCCATTAATTGGATGAATCTTTTCATCAATATAATCCAAATTCTATCCCGCCTTCCTTATATTTCATCTCCCATTTTAACTTAAAGCAAGCTCATTGAATATCATTTTTGACCTAAATTCATTCATCCTATTCCAAAAAGGCTGTGAAAATCCCAAGGGCATTTTGTCCATCCTCACAAGCCATAAAAAATAAAAAGCCGCCTCGAGCGTCCCAAAAGGACATCGAGGCGACGACGGACTTTATCGTCTTCCTTTAATATACGGAACACCGATTGCCTTCGGAGCTTCCGCACGTCCGACAAAGCCAGCCAAAGCTAAAATGGTGAGGACGTACGGAGCGATGAGCAAATACACACTCGGTACCTCTTTTAGAAGCGGGATGGATTCCCCGGTGATACTTAGGGATTGGGCAAAACCAAAAAACAATGCGGCACCCAAAGCCCCAATCGGATTCCACTTACCAAAAATCATCGCCGCGAGCGCCAAAAACCCTTGACCGGAAATGGTCGTTGGGCCAAAGTTGGTGGCAATGGTGACGACGTAAACAGCACCGCCAATGCCACCAAACGCCCCGCTGAGGACAACGCCAATATAGCGCATCCGTGAAACGTTAATCCCAAGCGTGTCAGCAGCCATTGGATGCTCACCAACCGATCGGAGACGCAAGCCAAATGGCGTTTTATAAATGACATACCAAACTAAAAAGCTAAAGATGATCGCCACATAAGACGTATACGCAATATGCGAGAAGAACAGCGGCCCGATAATCGGGATATCATGTAAAAGCGGTACGTTGGCCTTATCGATGCGGTAATCAATAAACGGTGTTTGACCGCTTCCTTGAAACAGTTTCTTAACAAGAAACACCGTTAAGCCAAGTGCTAAAAAGTTAATCGCAACGCCGCTAACCGTTTGGTCGGCGCGAAACGTCACACAAGCGAGCGCATGAAGCAAGGAAAAGAGGCCTCCGCAAATCGCAGCAACGACAAGCGATAACCAGGGCGATGCGGCACCTAGGCCGAGATGCTCAAACCAAATCGTAAATACCGCTCCGACAAATGCGCCGATGATCATCAACCCTTCAAGACCAATATTGACGACACCGGATCGCTCACTGAAGACACCGCCCAAGGCTGTAAAAATAAGAGGTGTTGCCGAAAGAACGGCACTCGGAATGATGATTTCAAGGATTTGCATCAGACTCACGATACCTCTCCCCCTTTCTTCAAGCGAGCCATCGCCCATTTAATAATATAACTAGATGCGACAAAGAAAATAATTAACGCGATAATAACTTGAACGAGATCATTCGGTATGCCGAGCGATTGCATGCTGATGCCACCCGTCTCAAGCGCGGCAAATAAATACGCCGCGAGAACGACGCCAAAGGATGTGTTTAATCCGAGCAGAGCAACGGCAATGCCATCAAAACCGATTCCGGTAAAATCACCGTTAATTGTCATAAAATGATAAGTGCCAAGCCCTAATGTTGAGCCAGCAGCACCGGCAAAAGCACCGGCGATGACGAGTGAGATAATAATATTTCGATTGACGTTCATGCCTGCATACCTGGACGCATCGGGATTATAGCCGACTGCACGCAGTTCAAATCCTTTTGTTGTCCGCCAAAGCAAAAACCACATGACAAAAGCTCCAATCAAGGACACAATAATGCCCCAATGCAGCCTCGAACCTGTCGTCAAATCCGTCAAAAACTGTGAGGATAGTGACGCATTATCAGGAATGACCGGTGTATGTTCCCCTTTTGCAAAAAGAAAATTTCGGATAATAGCATTCGTCATATGAAGGGCAATATAGTTCATCATGATGGTGGTAATGACTTCGTGAACATGAAAGCGCGCTTTTAACAAGCCGGGAATAAATCCCCAAAGTCCGCCAGCTACTGCAGCCACTAGAATACAAAAAGGAATCGCCAAAATCTTCGGCAAATCCGGAACAGCTAGGGCCGCAGCAACCGAGGCGAGCCAACCAACCAAAAGCTGACCTTCGACACCGATGTTAAATAACCCCGTGCGGAATGCAAAGGCGACGGATAACCCGGACAAGATCAGCGGAATCATTGTCACAAACGTCTCACCGGCATAGTATGGATCCATAAAGACCATTTGAAAAATCGACCAATAGGCAGAAGCCGGGTTATAGCCACTGATCACCATGATGACAGCGCCGGCGATGAGCCCAAGCAAAACGGAGATAACAGGGATGAGCGCATTGGATAATTTATTGCTTTTCATGAGATTCCGCATGATGAGTCCCCCCCGTCAGTTTGTGGCCGGCCATCAGCAACCCGATTTCTTCTTCATTCGTTTCGCGAGGATTTAAGATATCAATGATCTTACCATCATAAATCACGGCGATGCGGTCGCTGATATTCATGATTTCATCCAACTCCAACGATACGAGAAGCACGGCCTTTCCTTTTTTACGCTGCTCAATTAAGCGCTTATGAATAAATTCAATCGCACCGACGTCCAAGCCCCGCGTCGGCTGACTCGCGATCAACAAATCTGGGTCCCTGTCCACTTCGCGGGCAATAATCGCTTTCTGCTGGTTACCGCCGGATAAAGCCCGCGCTGGCGTATCAACGCTCGGTGTGCGCACATCAAATTCCTTAATCAGCCGTTGTGCATGCTTTTTGATTTCATCGAAACGCATCAGTCCGCCGCGAGCAAAAGGCTTTTGATAATAGGTTTCGAGTACCATATTATCCCCAATGGAAAAATCCAAAACGAGGCCATGCTTATGGCGGTCTTCTGGAATGTGACTGACCCCTTTTTCCGTAATGCGCCGTGTTCGATCATTCGTGATATCTTTTCCATTTAGATGAATGGTCCCACCGCTAACCTTCCTTAAGCCGGTGATGGCCTCAATTAACTCCGTTTGACCATTTCCGTCAACCCCGGCAATACCAAGGATTTCTCCACCTTTAACGGTTAAATTCAAATGATCGATCACCTTGACTTTCCGCGCATCCTCCACGACTAAATCCTTAATGACAAGGACGTCTTTGCCTGGATTGTAAGGTTCTTCATTGCGCGTAAACACGACGTCACGGCCGACCATCATGCTCGCTAATTTTTGCGGATTCGTCTCCGAAACATTCACCGTAGCGATCGCTTTACCGCGGCGAATTACCGTACAACGATTTGCACAGGCCATAATTTCCTTTAATTTATGTGTAATGAGAATGATCGATTTTCCTTCGTTGACCAATCGCTTCATGATATTGATTAATTCTTGAATTTCATGAGGTGTAAGCACGGCTGTCGGTTCGTCAAAAATTAAGATATCTGCCCCACGATAGAGCGTTTTTAAAATCTCAACGCGTTGCTGCATGCCGACGGATATATCTCGAATCTTTTGATCCGGGTCAACATTGAGTCCATATTTTTCAGATAATTCTTTAACCCTTTTACGGGCGTTTTTCAGATCGATTTTCACACCTGAACGCGGTTCATTACCTAAAATGATATTTTCTGTCACAGTAAATTTATCGACAAGCATGAAGTGTTGGTGCACCATACCGATTCCGAGATCCCCCGCCACATTCGGCCCGGTAATTTTCACTTTTTGTCCTTTAACCCAAATTTCTCCCCCATCCGGCTGGTATAGCCCGAATAAAACATTCATTAACGTGGATTTTCCAGCACCGTTCTCGCCGAGAAGGGCATGAATTTCCCCTTTCTCCACTTGCAGGGTGATATCGTCATTGGCGACGATGCCCGGAAATTCTTTTCTTATGTGGCGCATTTCAATAACATAGGCCAAAGTGTTTCACCCCAAACCCTTGGATATTAAAAGATAACTAGGCTCTGCTATAGAAAACTGAGGCTGACTCATAAGGGGTCTGACTCCCACCACAATTCGTATATATAGTGGCTCGAGATTTCGGATTCACACTATATATGGTTTGGTGGGGTCTGACCCTGGACTTTTGAGTCAGCCCCTAGTTCCCTCTTGCTTGTCTGAACTTTAATTCTAGTAGAACAAAGGCCGGTGACCAACCGGCCTTATGCAAAAGAGAAACTTATTTTAAGTTCTTTACAAACGCCTCGTAATCTTTATCTGTTGCAGGCGGTTTAATGTCCCCGTTGATAATTTTGTTTTTGTAGTCATCAACGAGTTTCAGGACATCATCAGGGATATGTTCTTTATGATCAGCAATGCCAACACCATTTTCTTTCAAGCCGAAGCGAAGGACTTTACCGCCGGGGAAGTTACCTTCCATTGTCATTTTGGAAACATCATAGACGGCTTGGTCCACATGTTTAACCATTGATGTCAATGTAACGTCTTCAGGTAAGCCAGCATCGTATTGATCGCGGTCTACACCAATAACCCAGACGTTTTGACCATCTTTCTTGCGGGTTTTAGCTTCGGTAAAGACACCGTTACCCGTAGCACCAGCGGCATGGTAAATAATGTCCGCGCCTTTTCCATAGAAGGTAGCAGCGATCGCTTGGCCTTGATCGGCTTTATCAAACGCACCGGCATATTGGACAAAAATTTCGGCGTTCGGATTGACGGATTTCACACCGGCTTTAAAACCGTTTTCAAATTTCTTAACTAAGTCGGATTCGATCCCGCCGATAAAACCGATCTTATTGGTTTTCGTCATTTTTCCAGCGATAACCCCAACAAGGAAGGAGCCTTCTTCTTCTTTAAAGTTAATGCTTGCGACATTCGGTGCATCGACAACAGAGTCGACGATCGCGAGTTTCGCTTTTTTATTTTGTTCAGCCACTTTTTGAACATCGCTTTGCATTAAATAACCAATGCCAAAGACGAGATCAAAATCACTGTGTACGAGTTGGTTTAAATTCGGTTGGTAATCCGCTTGTTTTGTCGATTGTAAATATTTATAATTCGTATTTTTTTCGAGGTCAAAATCTTTCCCGAATTTTTGCAATCCTTCCCATGCGGATTGGTTAAAGGATTTGTCGTTTACGCCGCCGACATCAGTGACCATGCCGACTTTAAAATCTTTTTTGTTTCCTTTGCCCGCGTTATTTCCGCTTGTCCCACAAGCGGTCAAAATCATACCAATGGCAATAACGAGGGCAACTGTTGCCATAAGAGATTTTTTCACTGTATTTCCTCCCTAATATAAATGTGTATAGATATACCAAATATAAATATACAATAGAAAATGTTCGATTAAAACCAACTTATGCAGATTTTCGTTAAAAAATTTGTCTAAATTTGTCGAGTTATGATGTTTTTTCTTCATCACTCTTACTAATTAACACTTCCCGCGGCCGCGAACCTTCATATGGCCCGACAATTTGCCGCGCCTCCATGGCATCGATCAGGCGTGCCGCACGGGCGTAACCGATTCGAAAACGCCGTTGAAGCATGGATACCGATGCAGTCTGCATATCGACGACGAGTTTGACCGCTTCATCAAACAGTTCATCATCAACCTCATCCGGTCCGCCTTCCGGTTCATCATCGGGAATCATATTTTCTTGATATTGCGCTTTTTGTTGAGATATAACGAAATCAACGACTCGCTCAACTTCCTCGTCGGTCAAAAATGCCCCTTGAATCCGCGTGGGCTTGGAAGCTCCGATGGGTAAAAAGAGCATGTCCCCTTTGCCCAGCAATTTCTCAGCGCCAGCGCTGTCAAGAATCGTCCTTGAGTCCGTTTGCGAGGAGACGCTAAAGGCGATCCGCGATGGGATATTGGCTTTAATTACACCAGTGATGACATCGACGGACGGGCGCTGGGTCGCAATAATGAGGTGAATGCCCGCCGCCCGGGCCATCTGAGCGAGACGTGTAATGCCATCTTCCACATCTTTGGAAGCGACCATCATCAGATCAGCCAACTCATCGATAATCACAACAATATACGGCATGAGCGGTTGTTGCTCACCGGTTTCTTCATTGCGTTTTCGAATAATGTTATTATAGCTTTCAAGATTGCGGGTTCCGGTTTCGGAAAACCGTTCATAACGCCGCTCCATCTCTTCTACGACTTTTTTTAATGCAAGAGAAGCTTTTTTCGGGTCTGTGACGACCGGTGTCAATAAATGCGGCACCCCGTTGTAACCGTTTAGCTCAACCATTTTCGGGTCGACCATCAAAAGTTTGACTTCATGCGGTTTTGTTCGCATTAAAATGCTCGTAATGATGCAATTAATGCAGACGCTTTTCCCGCTACCAGTTGCACCGGCAATGAGTAGGTGCGGCATCTTCGCTAGATCAGCCATGATCGGTACGCCGGATATATCCCGTCCGAGCCCGATGGCCAGTTTCGAGCTTTCCCGTTTTGCCTCATCCGAATCCAATACTTCGCGAAGACTGACCATTGCGATTTCTTGATTCGGAACTTCAATGCCGACGGCGGATTTGCCGGGGATCGGCGCTTCAATGCGCACCCCTTTCGCCGCAAGCGCCAAGGCAATATCGTCGCTAAGGCTGACGATGCGGCTGACCTTCACACCGACATCGGGATAAACCTCATATTTCGTCACGGATGGACCGAGATGCACTTTTTTTATCTTCGCCTTGACGCCGAAGCTTTCAAAAGTTCTTTCCAGCTTTTTCACATTTGTCGCGATATGTTTTTTTTCACCGGCCTGAGTTTGTACAGGCGGACGGTTCAATAGATCGATCGGTGGCAAAACATAGGTTTCATTTTCAGGTTCCGAGTGAATTTGAAAGGAGTCGGGAGTCGCTTCTTTTTCCCTTTCCGATTTTACAGAGGTCTGTCCGTTTTGCTCCGATGGGACTTCACGAATGTTTTCATTAAAGTCATGAATGACTGGCGGCTCCTCTGGCAATGTCGTAAGCTCTGGGTTGTCCATTTCGGTCGGTTCCATTGTAGAAGGCGAGGACGATGCCCTTTTCGCTTGCTGTTGAGCTTTTCGTTTCTCCCAATTCATTTTTTGCCTTTCCCATATCGCCTTATTCGCGGACTTCGTTTTATTCAATAGACGTTCCATACCATCGCGGAGCGAACGGCCGCTGAGTAAAATGATGCCGACGAGGATTAAAATGATCGACATGAACAGCGCACCTTGAGTGCCAAACATGAGAAAGAAAAAAGCAAAACCAACCGCACCGATCATCCCACCGCCTAAGTATTTGGAGGGAATGTCACCGATGATTTGCCCTTTGTAAAGTTCCCAAGTGTTGCGGATGACTGAAGCATCTTGCCACTGGCCGTTTCCGGTTAAGGCTTCAAATAATTTGACATGGGTAAATAAAAGTATCGCAAAAACGAGGAGATATGCCCCTGTCAGCCTTCTTGAAAAAAACGACGGTTGCTTGCGGTGCCATATGTAATAAATCGAGAGTGAAAAAGTGCCTAATAAGATGAGACTCCACCAGTTCCCGGCAAAAAAGCGAGCCAGTTGATAAATGACCCGGCCGACCACACCCATTTTTGCCAGTCCAATACATGTGATGGCAAATAACAAAATGCCCGAGATCTCATAAATGATGGATTGCTTCCACCCCTTATGAGCATGGCGTTTCCGTCTTTTCCTTTTGGCCATAAGGACCACCCTAATCTCATAAAATTAAAGAAGGTTAGCGGGCTAAACGCGGCGCCCGCTTGCTCGTCTACTTATACTCTACATGATGTCTTGCGTTTCTTCAAAGGTAACCTTAGTGCCAAAAAGGTTTTAGCCCGATTTTTTTTCCTGGTTGAAAACGGGCATCGAGAAAGTGGGAGGGATTTGAGCTGATCAAGCGAACAATTTCATACTCTTCCTCATTGACTTGTGCCACTTCAAGAAATGCCCCGCCGATATCTATGGTGCGTCGCTTTTTTTTCTTTTCATCCTCCACCTCCTCCTCACCAAAAATCTGTTCCATCGGTATCAGTGTGTACAATACCATTACTGCATCACCCGATTCACACGTTGTTTTCCGCGCCGTTCCTCAATTAATTGATGGAGTTTACCAAGGGCTTGGGCGACGCCGCCGACTTCATCAATCAATCCGTATTCTACCGCTTGCCTGCCGACGACATTTGTCCCCACATCGGTCGTGAGACTTGCCTTGCTGTACATCAGCTCCTTAAATTTCTCTTCTGAAATATGGGAATGCTCGACAACAAAACGGGTGATGCGCTCTTGAATTTTTTCAATGTAATCAAAACTTTGCGGGACACCGATGACAAGACCGCTCATCCTCACCGGATGAATCAACATCGTTGCACTTTCGGCGATAAATGAATAGTCGGCAGAAACGGCGATCGGCACCCCTATGGAATGCCCTCCGCCGATGACAAGGGCAACCGTCGGTTTTGAAAGCGTTGAAATCATTTCCGCGATGGCTAGCCCTGCTTCCACATCGCCACCAACGGTGTTTAACATCACCAATAAACCCTCAATTTTTTCATTTTGTTCGATGGCAATAATTTGTGGGATCAAATGTTCATATTTGGTCGTTTTGTTTTTTGGCGGGAGGGCGAGATGCCCTTCGATTTGACCGATAATCGTCAAACAGTGAATATTGCTTTCGGCTGCGGCAACATTCGTTTGACCCAATTTTTGTATTTGCTCCATAAGCGTATTTTGTTGTTCATTTTCTTGAGTTTCTTGTTGTTCTTGTTGTTCTTCCATTTCGTTGGACATATATGCCATCCTTTCCTGCATCTATGGTTAAGACTTGTTTTAGTATTTGAATGACAACGGTTTTTGATGCAGGTGCGATGCAAAAGAACGACTCGTCAACGTTAAATGATTTTTCAAAAGCCGCCGCAAAGCCTATATGGCACTTAAGCTAGCTTGACAAGATGTTCTCTTTCCTTACTTATATAAAAAAGACGATGCCCGTAGACATCGTCTTCCATGTTATATTTCCATAATGATTGGCAAAATCATTGGGCGGCGTTTCGTTTTTTCATAAAGATAGCGGTTTAAGCTGTCGCGGATGCCGTTTTTCAACGAAGACCATTCGGAAACATTCTGTGTCAGAGATTTCGACAACACTTCCCTTACAATACGGATGGCATCTTCAATCAAGGCTTCGGATTCTCTGACATAGACGAAACCGCGGGTGATGATCTCCGGTCCCGACAAAATTTTCTTGCTTTGTTTTCCAATTGTGACGACAACGATTAACGTTCCGTCTTCGGCAAGAAGCCGGCGATCGCGTAAAACAATGTTGCCGACATCGCCAACACCGAGTCCATCCACGAGCACCTGTCCAGCTGGAACTTTTTCCGTCTCACGCGCCACACCATCCGAAAACTCGACAACATCACCTTTATCCAGCAGAAAAATATGATGTAATGGCATGCCAGTTGAGGCCGCAATATCCATATGCGCTTTTAACAGACGAAATTCCCCATGAATCGGAATTAAATATTTCGGCCTTACCAGTTCTATCATCAATTTCAAATCTTCTTGGGATGCGTGCCCGGAAACGTGAACATCGTCTCCATAAACGACTGTAACGCCAAGGCGCATCAGCGCATCAATCGCTTTGGTCACATCCTTCTCATCTGCCGGTGTTGCTGATGATGCATAGATAAATAAATCATTAGCTTTGGCACTAATCCGTTTGTGCGTATGAGCAGAAATCCGCATTAACGGTGACATCGGATCACCGGTTTGACCGGCAGAAATGATGCAGATTTCACGATCTGGTCGCTTATCGATCTTATCTAAATTGATAAACGCGTTTTTGGGGATGTGTAAATACCCTAATTTTGACGCCAGTCCGATAATTCGTTCCAAATATCTGCCGTCCAAAGCTATTTTTCGGTTTGTCTGAACGGCTGCGTTTATCACTTGTTGAATGCGATGGATATTGGAAGCGTAAAGGGCCGTGATGACTCTACCTTCCGCAAAATAAAAATAGTCTTCCAGTCGCGGGCCGATCACGGATTCAGACGGAGTATTCCCCGGACGATCGGCATTTTTGCTGTCGCTTAATAAGCAGAGCACACCTTCATCGCCGATCCGAGCTAATTTACTTAAATCAAATTTCACGCCATCAACGGGCGTATAATCAAATTTAAAATCGCCGGTATGAACGACAGCCCCTTGAGATGTATGAAAGGCAATGCCGATGGAATCAGGCACACTATGGTTGGTTTTAAAAAATGAGATGCGGTGCCCACCAATCGTCACATCTTTATTTGGATCGATCGTCACCATCATCGGCTTTTTCGTCATTTGCGCCTCTTTAAAAATCAGCTCAAGAAGCTGTAGCGTAAACAACGTTCCGTACACCGGTGCTTTTATTTTCCTGATCAAATAAGGCAGGCCCCCGATATGTGCCTGGTGGGCATGAGTCAGAAAAATCGCTTTAATGCGGTCCTTATTTTGCTCAAGGTAAGTCGTATCCGGAATAACGCTATCCACGCCGAGCATTTCATCTTTTGGGTGCATTAACCCCGCATCCACAATGAAAATATCACCGTTCAACTCAATAACGGTCATATTACTGCCAATTTCGCCAACGCCGCCCATCGCATAAACCCTGATTTTTTCATCAGTCGTCTGCAATGAGCATTCCTCCCAGTATTCAATTTTTATAGAACGATCGATTCACCCGTACCAATCATTGGTCTTATTATAACCGAATCAGCGCTCCTTTCACAAGACCAAACGGGATAATTAGCTTAAAAGACGATCCCATCCATAGATTCTCCCAAAAAACAAAAAATAAAAAGAGGGTGACAACGTCCCCTCTTTTAACTGTTTTCTTGGTAGCGCGAAAAAACGCGCTCTAATTCGCTTTTTTCCCCAGCAGTCAGCGGAACCAGCGGCAGCCGGACATCGCCAACTTCCACGCCGATTTTGTTTAACAGCGCCTTGGTGGGCGCAGGGCTCGGCTGGGCAAACAATTGGCGCATGATCGGTAGTAATTGGCGGTGAAGGTCTGCGGCTTGTTTAATATTACCCGTTAAATACGCCTCAATCATCTGCGCCATTTCTCGCCCGACGACGTGAGAGGCGACCGATATCACCCCATAACCGCCAATCGCCAAAATCGGTAAGGTCATCCCGTCATCACCGCAGTATACGACAAAATCATCGGGTGTCCATTCGATAATTTCAGCCACTTGATCCAAGTTGCCGCTCGCTTCTTTGACACAAACGATGTTGTCGATCTCTGAGAGTTTGACAATGGTGTCTGCCGTCACATTGACATTTGAACGGGATGGGATATTGTAAATCATAACGGGCAAATGCACGGATTCGCTAACGGCTTTGAAATGCTGGTACAGCCCTTCTTGATTTGGTTTGTTGTAATAGGGGGCGACGAGCATGACGCCATCGACGCCGATTTTTTCCGCCTCTTTCGTTAGTTCAATCGTGGTTTTCGTATTGTTCGAACCCGTTCCAGCAATAACCGGCACTCTTCCAGCTGAAGCTTCGATCACTTCCGCAAATAAGGTCAATTTTTCCTCATGGCTGAGTGTCGGCGATTCCCCGGTCGTTCCCGCAACGACCAAACCTTCTGTACCATGGTCTATTAAATGATCGACTAATTTTTTTATTCGATTCGCATCTAACGCGCCATGATCATCAAAGGGGGTCACCATTGCCGTTAATAATCGACCAAAAACCATAAAGAGTTCCTCCTTAGTCACCGTAAAAAGTGACAGTGAGATTAACGCTCTGAAATCGACCTTTTACACTAAATTAATAGTTGTAGGTTTTCTCGACTTCTTCCTTTTCAAGTTCAAACGTTTTGTGCAAGGCATTGACCGCAGCCTTTAAATGCTTTTGATGAATTAATACCCAAATGGTCGTATGCGAATCGGCCGATTGTAAAATTTGAATGCCCAAATCGGTTAAGGCGCTGACGATTTTCGCCATGACCCCCGGCACTCCAGCGATCCCAGCACCGACCGCGGAAACCTTTGCACAACCGCGATGACATTCAGGTTGATAACCGAGTTGTTTCAGTGCGTCAAGTGCCCGATCCGTGACATGGTCGCTGACCGTATAGACGATTTCTTGCGGGCTGATATTGAAAAAGTCCACACTGATATGTTCTTGAGCCATTGCTTTAAAAACCTTCGCCTGGAAATCAAACTCTCCTTCTCCGGCCTTCACTTTTATCTGTGTCACATTATCCATGTATGTGATCCCGGTGATCAACCGCTCTTGAACATCGCGACCGCGGTTGATTTTTTTAATGGACGTCACAAGCGTCCCAGGATGGTCCGTATAGGTAGAGCGAATGCGCAGCGGTACTTTGGCGTTCATCGCAATTTCCACCGCTCTTGGGTGGATGACCTTTGCCCCTTGATACGCCATATTGCACACTTCAGTATACGTCATGACTTGCAGTTTGCGCGCATTGGCCACAATGCGGGGGTCCGCTGTCATGACGCCATCCACATCGGTAAAAATATCAATCCATTCCGCATTGAGGGCCGCCCCTAAAGCGGCAGCCGAAGTATCACTACCGCCGCGGCCGATTGTTGTGATTTCACCGGTTTTGGTTTGCCCCTGAAAACCAGCGACAACGACGCAATCAAGGGTTTTCAGCGCCTGGCGGAGGCGTTCCGTTTTCATTTCAATAATTTTGGCGTTGGTATGATTTTCACTCGTTCGAAAACCGGCCTGACCACCCGTATAGGCTTCGGTTTTGAGGTGGTAAGAACGGAGCAAATTGGAAAAAACGACAGCGGAAATGGTTTCGCCGCAGGATAAAAGCAAATCCACTTCCCGCTTGCTCGCTCTTTCCGTTTGGATTAAGTCGAGTAGTGTATCAGTGGCGTAGGGATCGCCTTTTCTTCCCATCGCCGATACAACTACGACGACTTTATAGCCTTCTTTGACGGCTTTTCGGACGTGCTCCGCTGCGCGCTTTCGTCCCTCTTCATTTTGTACAGATGTGCCGCCAAATTTCTGGACAATAATTTTCATGATCATCCTACCTTTTAAACACGAATCAATCCTAATTCAACTAAACTTTCAGCTATTTGTACCGAATTCCATGCCGCACCTTTTAACAAGTTATCTGAGACAATCCAGAGGTGCAAACCGTTTTCTACATCAGGATCTTTTCGAATGCGCCCGACAAAAACATCCTTTTTGCCAACCGCATCGATGGGCATCGGGTATAATTGACGGGAAGGATCGTCTGCGACAGTCACTCCTGGTGCAGAAGCCAAAATCTCCCTAACCGTTGCGACATCCGGGATGATGTCATTTGTTTCAATATATACAGATTCAGCATGGCCGGTGATAATGGGCAGCCGGACGCACGTTGCGGCAACCGCGATTTCATCGTCTCCCATAATTTTTTTCGTTTCATTAATCATTTTTATTTCCTCAAATGTAAACAAATTATCTTGAAAGACATCGATTTGCGGAATCGCATTGAAAGCAATAGAGTAATGCTTCTCGGCGCCTTTTACCGGCAGGATTTCAGGTTTTGGCGGCTCTTGATTTAACGCGCGTAGCGTTTCCTTCTTCAATTCCTCAATAGCTGATTGCCCGGCCCCGCTGACGGCTTGATAAGTCGATACGATGATGCGCTTTAGACCGTACGCTTGACGGAGCGGCTCTAATGCCGTCACCATTTGAATCGTCGAACAATTTGGATTGGCAATAATACCATGATGTTGCTTTAGCGAATCCACATTGACCTCAGGCACAACAAGCGGCGTGTTGGGATCCATGCGAAAAGCGCTTGTATTATCTATGACAACAGCCCCTCTCTTTACAGCTTCTGGGGCGAGTTGTTTTGAAACTGACCCTCCGGCACTGAATAAGGCAATATCAATCCCTTCGAAAGATTCGGGAAGTGCTTCTTCGACCGTAATAGGTTGACCTTTATAGGTCAAGGTCACTCCAGCCGAGCGCTTCGACGCGAGCAACTTTACTTGTTTTATAGGAAGGCTCGTTTCTTCGACTAAGCGCAACATCTGGCTACCAACAGCACCCGTCGCGCCTACTATGGCTACAGCTAATCCGTTTTCGATTGTCAACGGGATTCCTCCTCAACTCATCATAATGGAGGGAGAAACGATGCCGTTTCTCCCCGTACCTGTACCTATTTTATCATATACACGCAACGATGACATCGTTATTGTCAATCACGGAATTTTTCAACCAAAAGCGGTTGGAGTTGCTCACCGTTGATCGCGGAAACAACGGTATCACACATCGCTTCCATTCTTGCAACAAGCGAGGTCGGCTTTTTGAACGGATCATCTTGGCCGAAGGGAATAAAGTAGACGTGTTTGGCCACTAATAATTTGGCAATATTTACGGCATTCAAGCCCAATGCATCATTTGTTGAAATACCGAGGACGACCGGTCTGCGATTGCGGAGCGTCGCTTTGGCGGCCATAAGAGGGGGTGAGTCCGTCATTGCATTAGCGAATTTACTTAAAGAGTTGCCGGTCAGCGGCGCGATGACCATGCAATCAAGAGGTGTCTTTGGTCCAAACGGTTCAGCCTTGACAATGGAATCAATGACCTCATGGCCAGTGATTTCCTCGACTTTTTTAACCCAATCTCTCCCATCACCGAACTTCGTGACTGTATTTTTGACCGTATACGTGACAAACGCCGTCACTTTGGCCCCTTCATCGATTAAGGTTTGGATTTGCGGTACCACTTGGTCATAGGTGCAATGCGACCCTGTTAACCCAAAACCAATATGTTTTCCTTTCAATCGCATCCTTTAATCTCCCTCCACAACAAATTCTTCAAGAAGCAGTTCGCTTAAGACATTCGCAATAATGCGACCGGCCGTTTTCGGAGCGACAATTCCGGGGAGGCTTGGTGCTAAAATCGCCTTAATGCCGCGCTTTTCGGCATATCTAAAGTCTGTTCCCCCCGGTTTAGAAGCAATGTCGACAATTAACGCTTGCGGCGGCATATGGGCGAGCACGCGGCCGGTTAAGATTTTGGCGGGAACGGTGTTGATACACACGTCAATGTCAGAGACATGATGTTCCAAATCTTTAATATAAAAGGGTGTCATGCCCATTTCCGTGATTCTGGCGATGTGCTCACGTTTCCTCGCACCTACTTTTACATGAGCCCCGAGAGCATGGAATGTCCGCGCCAGTGTCATCCCCGTACGCCCAAGGCCGAGGATGGCGACACGTGATTGATGGATGGTAATATCCGTATTTTGAATGACGAGCATTAACGTCCCCTCAACGGTCGGAACGGAGTTATAAATCGCCAAATCATCTCTTTCAAACAATTTGACAAGCTCGCGGTTTACATGGCGGGAAACACGTTCAAGATACGGTGTGCTGATGCCTGTGTATACAATGCAATGTTCGGGCGTTTTTTCGAGCCACTCTTCTGTTAAACGCACGACGTGATCGCTAAAGATGGCCTCGACGACCCCCTCTTCGTTCGCTCCGCTAACCGGCAATACAATGGCATCAACGGTTGCCGGGTTGATGTCTTCCAAATCAACCTTGGCGGCACCTGTAAAATATTGATCCAATTGATCAAAGCCAACGAGGGATATTTTGGCATCGAGTTCATTTAACTTGCGTATGACTTCAAGATATCTGGCATCGCCACCCATGATGACAATGTGTACATCCGTCAGCATTTGACTTCTCCCCTTTTTCGTACAAATCGGCTGATCGAAAGAATGATGGGTAAATGCCTAGGTTTATAGTATGTATGGGGATGGTATATGGTGAAAAAATCCATGAGGCAAAAAACTTGGCTCTCCAAGCCATTGGGTGTTTGGCAGAGCCTTTCGTTGCCCTTTAGTTAACCTGTAAATACATACGAATAAAAAAAGCTGTCTTCCAGTTCCGTGGCGGGAACTTGTGAAGACAGCTTTGTTATAAACGGTTTATCCTGTAATGAAAACGGTTTTCGAGGCTGCACAAGTCATTCAAGACCAGCGCTTATCTATAATCAAGCGGACAATGACTTCGGCAATTCTCCATAAGGACTAATGACGGAACACGAAAATTCATCGGTAAAAATATCCCGAGCGACACGATGAACATCATCCAATGTTACCGCATCAATCGCTTTTACAATCTCGTCAAGTGAACGATGCCGCTCAAGCAACAATTCGTTTTTGGCATTGCGACTCATGCGACTTGAGGTGCTCTCAAGACTTAACATCATATTGCCTTTTAGCTGTTCCTTACTGTTATGCAACTCTTTCTCTGTAATGCCAGATTCTAAGGTGCCCCGAATCGTATGGAAAATCGTCTCGTAAAGGGCATCGACTTGGTCGGCAGCGGTTCCGCCATAGATTGTTAACAGACCACTATCACGATAAGCGGTATGATAGGAATAAATGGAATAAGCTAAGCCCCGTTCTTCCCTGACTTCCTGGAATAAGCGACTGCTCATGCTTCCACCGAGAATGTTATTCATGACAATCAACGGGTAAATGTTTTCATCGCCGATTGGGAACCCTTTAAATCCAAGACATAGATGGGCTTGCTCGGTTTCCTTTTTCTTGGCGATTTTTCCAGGATGAAATTCAGGTTTGACATAAGGTTGTTCAGAACGAACGGCACGATAGTCAGAAAATACAGCGCCAGCTTTTTCAATAAATCTTTCATCGACATTACCAGCAACAGAAACAACAATATTTTCAGGCAAATAATGACCGGCCATATGATTCCGCAGCACATCAGGCGCAAACGTTTCTAAGGAAGTTTGTGTACCGAGGATGGGAAAACCGAGCGGATGATGACCAAAACTCGCTTGACTTAACAAATCATGCACTCGGTCATCCGGTGTATCCTCATACATCTTGATTTCTTCAAATACCACTTGCTTTTCCTTTTGCAGTTCCGTTTCATCAAAAGTGGAATGAAACAGCATGTCGGCTAAAATCTCAATCGCGTAGTCGGCATGTTCATCCAATACGCGAGCGTACAAACATGTATATTCCTTAGAGGTAAAGGCGTTCACTTGGCCGCCAATTCGGTCAAAGCTTTCGGCAATTTCCCTAGCATTGCGCGTTTCTGTCCCTTTAAATAACATATGTTCAATAAAGTGGGAGATGCCGTTGTTTTTTTCGTTTTCATCACGGGAACCGGTGCCAATCCATAAACCGATCGTTACAGAGCGCACCGTTGGAATTTTTTCCAATACAAGGCGAATGCCGTTAGGGTACGTATGGTTAATTATCAAATTCCTTTCCTCCTAGTTGCCGGACCATGCTTTCCGCTAAAAGGTGACCCTTTTACGAAAGGCACGAGATGACTTTTTCCTAAAAAATACTATAGCATGATTCCCTTCCCGTGCACAACGAATTGTCAGACCCTAGGCATCAAGTTTTTGTCGAATCAATCGCTTTTGTCGATGGACAATCGCCCTCATTCTCCCCACAACAGCACGGACGGCAGCACAGCATTAAAAATCGTTTCCGAAAACGCGCTTTTCACTTAAGAGCTCTGAGACGGTCCCAAGCTGATACCCACGGTTTTTAATATCTAAAATAAGTCGGCTGAGCCCTTCTGCGGCCGAATCCGTTGGATGCATGAGAATCATCGAACCAGGTCCGATTTGACTGACGACGCGACGCACCATCTCATAGGGTTCCGGATGTTTCCAATCGATGGTATCGACCGTCCACAAGATCGTCGACATGTTCAGCGAATCGGCGACCTCAACAGTGGTCTGTGTGTAACTCCCGGACGGCGGTGCAAACCATTTTGGCACGACGCCGAGCGTTGCCTTGATGACTTGATTTGTTTTATAAAGTTGGTCACGGGTTTCTTTGGCCGACTTTCTTGCCAAATCAGGATGATTGTAGGCATGATTGCCGATTTCATGCCCTTCTTCGATAATCATCATGGCTAGGTCCGGATGTTTCTTTGTCCAACTGCCATCGAGAAAAAACGTCGCTTTAACTTGATACTTATCCAATGTTTTAAGCATTTGCGGCAAATATTCATCACCCCAGGCAACGTTGATGAGGAGAGCGACCATGTTTTTCTTCGGATTGCCCCGATAGATCGGGGCGGGCGGCAAATCTTTGAGATGCACCTTAGGGGCCACTTCCTCATAAACGACTAGGTCTGGGCGAAACACGCCTTTTGAGCGCATCTTTTTATATGACGCATCGACATTGACGCGAAGACCATTATAGCCGGGAATGGCCTTCCAAACCCGGTCAATGCGCGCGTTTTCAGGAGCCACGTCGTGTTCCTTCGCATACGCCTCGATTTTTTTATATAAAGGATCTTTTTTCGCGGTAGCCAATGTGATGGTCGAAGATTCCGGTACAAACTGTGATAAATAAAAATCTTCGTAATCTTTCAGTGATGTAAAGACAAACACGCTAATCCCAACAAATAAAAGCGTTGTGAGAACACCTTTAAACACATAAAATCCCCCCGTGCCGGATGGACGAACTGTTTATATACATAAATCTATGCACTGAGGGGAAGGGCTTAGAACAAGCTGTCTGGAACTACAGAGCGGTCGCAAACATAAAAGACGCAAAAATATAAAAGGGTCATGCCGTGCGGGGTGCCCCGCCGAAATGACCTTTCCTTCGTCAGTAGTGTTTTAAATTAAGCTTTGACTTCCTTTTCTTGTTGATTGGCCATCGCTTGCTTGCGCGAGAGTTTCACACGTCCTTGTTTGTCAATGTCAATGACTTTTACGAGGATCTCATCGCCAATTTGCACGACGTCCTCCACTTTGGCTACGCGTTTATTATCAAGTTCCGATATGTGAACAAGGCCGTCTTTACCGTTGAAAATTTCAACAAACGCGCCGAATTTTTCAATCCGTTTGACTTTACCAACGTAAATATCACCGATTTTAACGACCCGAACGATATCTTCAATAATGCTTTTCGCTTTTTCATTCATTTCCGTATTAGAGGAAGCAATATAGATCGTGCCATCCTGCTCAATATCGATTTTGACACCGGTCTCATCGATGATCCGATTGATCACTTTTCCACTAGGCCCAATGACTTCACGAATCTTTTCAGGGTCAATGGTCATCGTTAAAATTTTTGGCGCATAAGGCGACAATTCACGGCGCGGCTCAGAGATTGTTTCCATCATATGTTTCAAAATGGTCATACGCCCTTCACGGGCTTGTTTGAGCGCTGTTTCTAAAATGTCGCGGTTAATACCCGAAATTTTTATATCCATCTGTAAAGCCGTGACGCCTTTTTCGGTTCCAGCTACTTTAAAATCCATGTCGCCAAGCGCATCTTCCATGCCCTGGATGTCGGTCAAAACGACCACTTCATCCCCGTATTTCACCAAACCCATGGCGATGCCTGCAACCGGAGCTTTAATCGGCACCCCAGCATCCATCATGGCTAAAGTGCTAGCGCAGATGCTCGCCTGTGATGTAGACCCATTGGACTCGAGCACTTCCGAGACTAGGCGAATCGTATAAGGGAATGCATTTTCATCCGGTATGACCGGCTCAAGGGCGCGTTCCCCAAGTGCACCATGACCGATTTCACGACGGCCCGGGCCCCGCATCGGACGGGCTTCCCCGACACTAAAAGGTGGGAAGTTATAATGATGCATGAAGCGTTTGGATTCTTCAGTATCCAATCCATCCAGGATTTGCACATCGCCGAGTGCGCCAAGTGTGCAAACGCTTAAAGCTTGAGTTTGTCCCCTTGTAAACAATCCTGAACCATGTGTTCTTGGCAAGATGCCGACCGATGAAGACAACGGGCGGATTTCGTTAATGCGGCGGCCATCTGGGCGTATGCCATCAACGACAATGGAGCGCCGAACTTCCTCTTTAACGATTTGATGAAGCACATCATTAATTTGGTCAAGTTGTTCGGAATAAGCCTCGTCTTCTTCATAACGGGCCAATATTTCCGATTTCACGCGGTCAATGGCCTCTTCTCGCTCCTGTTTATCCTTCGTGAGAATCGCTTCTTTTAATTTATCGGTCGCTTCTTCACGGATTTTGGCGGCAAGCGTTTCGTCAGGAACAAATAACTCCACTTCCATCTTTTCCTTGCCAACCTCAGCGACAATTTGTTCTTGAAAGGCAATTAATTTTTTGATTTCTTCATGGCCAAAGAGGATGGCATCAAGCATGACCTCTTCCGGAACTTCTTTGGCACCAGCTTCAACCATATTAATGGCCTCTTTTGTGCCGGCGACAGTAAGGTGGATATCGCTTTTTTCCGCTTGTTCAACGGTCGGATTGATGACAAACTCGCCATCCACACGGCCGACAACCACCCCGGCAATAGGTCCATCAAAAGGAATATCTGAAATACAAAGCGCTAGTGATGAGCCGATCATCGCCGCCATTTCGGATGAACAATCTTGATCGACACTCATGACCATGCTGACGATTTGCACTTCATTGCGGAACCCTTCTTCAAAAAGAGGGCGAATCGGCCGGTCGATCAAGCGGCTGGCAAGAATCGCTTTTTCACTTGGCCTTCCTTCCCTTTTTATAAAACCGCCCGGAATTTTCCCGACCGCATATAACCGTTCTTCGTAATTAACGGTCAGCGGGAAAAATGGTAAATCCTTCGCATCTTTTGAAGCGGTTGCCGTCGACAACACGACAGTATCTCCATATCGGACTAAGACGGCGCCGTTTGCCTGTTTGGCCAGTTCTCCGATCTCAAACGTCAACGGCCGGCCAGCCCAGTCCATGGTGTAGACTTTTTTCTGTTGATCCATGTGTTTTCGGAAACTCCTTCCATAAAACTGATCACAAATCCTAGCTTGGATAAGACGTAACCAATGTAGCTTCCTTAACGGATAGCAAAATCCCAAGGAATATATGATATGCAAAAGATCTCGTGGTATCCATAGTATGTAATAAACTTGGCGGTTTTAAAAGATTGTGATGCATAAAGAAACTCAGCTCAGCCAAGCACTTCAAAGCAAAGGCATGGTTGTCATTGACATTTTGCCAGCCTTTTAAACGTTTTATTTTCTTACCAGTACAAAAAAGCGGGAAAAAAATCCCGCTCTTTTTGCCTATCGGCGCAAACCGAGTTTATGAATCAAATTGCGATAACGCGTAACATCGTTTTCGCGCAGATACGTCAGCAGATTTCTCCGCTTACCGACCATTTTTAAAAGGCCGCGGCGCGAAGCGTGATCCTTCTTATGAATGCGCAAATGCTCGTTCAATTGATTGATTTGTTCCGTCAGGATCGCCACTTGTACTTCCGGAGAACCGGTATCGCCTTCATGAATGGCAAATTCTTTAACGATTTCATTTTTGCGTTCTTTCGTTAAAGCCATCCTTTTCACCTCCTAATTGAATCCCCGTCAGCCCAGCAAGCGTCGGTGAATCGGCATGCCGCGCTGCGGTTAATACATACAATAGCATACAACTTTTTTCGGCAAAAAACAAGACAATGGATGAAATGATCGATAAAGACTGTCAGATTTCGGCTAAGCCTCTTGAAAATAACGCTTGGCCGCTTCAATATCGCGGTGCATTTGTTGGACGAGATCCTCGCTCCGATCAAATTTCTTATCGTCGCGGAGCCGTTTCAGCCATTCAACTGTCACCGTTTCCCCATAAATCGTCCGATGAAAATCAAAAAGGAAGACTTCCACGACTGGTTGTTCGTTGTCATAGTATGTCGGCCGCGTACCAATATACCCGGCACCTTGGTAAACCTCATCATCTAACATCAAGCGGACAGCATAAATGCCTCTTTCTGGGAACACATAGGGATCAAGCGTCTTAATATTCGCTGTTGGAAAGCCGAGCGTATTGCCGCGCTTATCACCGTGCACGACCATGCCTTTAATGCGGTAAGGGCGGCCAAGAAGCGGTCTTGCGCTTTCTACATCTCCAGATTGGATGAGCTCTCTGATTTTTGTCGTACTAACTTTCTCATTAAAAAGAGTCACTTTTGGAATGACCGTGACCGTGAACATATTCCGGGAATGTTCTTTCATGGTTTCCATATTGCCTTGAGCCATTCGGCCATATGTGTAGTCAAAGCCGGCGACAACATGTTTCACATTTAATCCGATGACATAACGATCAATAAAGTCCTGCGGCGACATCCGGCTCAAGTCATGGTCAAATTTAACAAAATAAACGATATCAACACCAAGCTGCTTCATCAATATGGCTTTTTCTTCTGGCGGGGTTAAGTAGTCATCCCTTTTACTCATATGTTTTAATACGACGGAGGGATGCGGATGAAAGGTCATCACCGCCGCTTTCATACCATGATCTCGAGCGATTTTCAAAGCAGTTTGAATCACTTTCTGATGGCCGATGTGAACACCGTCAAAATAGCCTAAGGCCAAAACCAGTTGGTCGGGACGATTTTTTTTGGGCGGTTGCGTCAAGTGGATGACTTCCATGGCGAAACCCACCTCACTTTCTCTCAGGTCTCGTAAGCGAATTGGTTCTAGTTTACGACGAATACCTTTTCAGGTTTGATCACATCCGGTCTTTCGGGATGTACTTGATAAATGGCAAGGCAAACACCCTTTTTATTATAAACCGCCATGCGTTTGTTTTGAAAGTTTTTCGGTAATGGTAGCACTTTTCCATGCTTGATATCCGCTTCCGTTTTTTCATCGACGATCCAAGATGGAAAAGTCGTTAGCGCCTCCCCAATCGAAACCATCAAGGCACTGACCGTACCACTTGCCACCGCTTCTTCAATCTCTTTGAAAGTTAAGCAGTCGGCAAGCTGAAAAGCACCCGAACGCGTGCGTGTTAAAGATTCCATATGTGCTGGAACCCCTAAGGCTTGACCGATATCGACGGTTAATGTCCGTATGTAAGTACCTTTGCTACACTCCACGACAAAAGGGATGCGTTCCTGAAATTGCTCATCATCGGAAGCGAGCTCCAAGCGATGAATGGTCACTTTTCGTCGCGGTCGCTCTACCGTTATCCCTTCGCGAGCATATTCATAAAGCCTTTTGCCACGCACCTTCACGGCAGAATAAAGCGGGGGGATTTGTTCGATCTCACCGATAAAACGCTGGAACACTTGTTCAATTTCCGAACGATGCCACCCTTTTTGTATCGGGACTTCTTCAACGATGTCGCCCGAGGCATCTTCTGTGGTCGTCGATTGGCCGAGTTTTATGACACCCCGATATGTCTTGCCATCTTCCGATAAATATTCGGCGATTTTCGTGGCTTTCCCGATGCACATCGGTAGCACCCCGTCGACATCCGGATCCAATGTTCCGGTATGGCCGATCTTTTTCGTCTTTAAAATCTTTCTGAGCTTGTTGACACAGTCATGAGAAGTCATGCCTTTAGGTTTATAAAGCGGGATGACACCGGTTAAATCGTCCATCTGATCCCTCCTTGGCTCTGCTTTTAGTCTCTTAGACGCAAAGAAGCTCGGCTCTCCGCGGCATCAAAAAAACCTTCCTGTTTTTTAATACCCGGAATAGAGCCGAGAGTCTTGATTAATCCTCATTTCGCTTTAAGTCATGAAGAATTTTGTTAATCCGATTGCCATATTCAACGGATTCATCGATTTTAAAATCGAGTTCTGGCGTCTTTCTGAGTCGGATGCGTTTGCCGATTTCGGAGCGAATAAAACCTTTTGCTTGGCTAAGCCCTTCCAACGTTTCGGCGATCTTTTCTTCTCCACCGAGCACCGTAATATAGGCTGTTGCCTGTTGAAGGTCTCCGGTCACATCCACCCCTGTGACCGTGACAAAGCCGATGCGCGGGTCCTTAATGCGATTGCTGATAATATCGCTTAGTTCTTTTTTCATCTGTTCGGCCACCCGGCCGATGCGATAATTGGCCATTTCTTGATCCACCTCGATTCAAAGCCATTCCCAAGTGCTCTTAGCACAGTCCAATTCTTCGTTTTGATCAATCAACGTGAGCACTTGGCGCAGTTCGTTTTCAGCTACGGTCTTAGATGAGGCGACCGTGACAAAAGCGAGCTCGGCGCGTTGCCAAACATCTTGAAAGCCGATTTCGGATGCGGCAACGTTAAACCGATTTTTGGCACGCGCTAAGACGCTTTGTATCACCGAGCGTTTATTTTTTAAAGATTGGGCATTATAAAGGATGCATTCACACCGCAAAAGGCCGATGATCATCGCTTCACTTCTTCCATCACGAACGCTTCCATCACATCACCCTCTTTAATATCATTGAAATTTTCAAGGGTAATGCCGCACTCATAACCCGCAGCAACTTCTTTCACATCATCTTTGAAGCGTTTTAAGGTGTCCACTTTGCCTTCGTAAATGACTATGCCGTCGCGAATGAGACGGATGCCAGCATCGCGGCTGACTTTACCGTCTGTCACGTAACAACCTGCAATGGTACCGATTTTAGAAACTTTAAAGGTCGTGCGCACTTCGATTTGACCGATGACTTTCTCAACATATTCAGGATCAAGCATTCCTTTCATCGCGGCTTCCATTTCATCGATCGCATCATAAATGACGCGGTACAAGCGAATCTCAACCCGCTCTGTTTCTGCGGTCTTTTTGGCATTGGCATCTGGACGCACGTTGAAACCAATTATGATGGCATTGGATGCCGAAGCCAAAATGATATCGGATTCCGTGATCGCTCCGACACCAGTATGAATGATGTTGACGCGCACGCCTTCCACATCGATTTTTTGCAAGGCGCCGCTAACGGCCTCAACCGATCCTTGAACATCGGCCTTCACAATGACGTTAATTTCTTTGATATGACCTTCTTGGATTTTTTGGAAGAGATCATCTAAGCTGACCTTCGATGACTCATGGCGTTCGGCAATGCGCTGTTTTTCGGCACGCGCTTCACCGATTTGTCGAGCCTTTTTCTCATCTTCGAACACCATAAACGGGTCACCAGCATTTGGCACATCATTTAAGCCGGTAATTTCCACTGGTGTCGATGGCGGCGCAGATTTTACCCGGCGCCCAAGGTCGTTGACCATGGCCCGTACACGGCCATACGTATTGCCGACAACAATCGGATCGCCGACATTTAATGTCCCGTTTTGCACGAGCAAGGTCGCCACAGGTCCGCGGCCTTTATCTAATTCGGCTTCAATGACCGATCCTGTCGCTCTGCAATCGACATTTGCTTTATAGTCTTCGACTTCAGCAACAAGCAAGATCATTTCCAGCAGTTCATCGATGCCTTCGCCTTTTAATGCCGAGAGTTTAACAAAAATCGTGTCGCCACCCCATTCTTCCGGTATCAATCCATGCTCTGTCAGTTCTTGCATGACGCGGTCGGGATTGGCATTTTCTTTATCGATTTTGTTCACGGCGACGATGATTGGGACATTGGCCGCCTTGGCGTGGTTGATCGCTTCGACGGTTTGCGGCATGACGCCATCATCTGCTGCAACAACTAAAACAGTAATATCCGTGATTTGTGCTCCACGGGCGCGCATCGTCGTAAACGCGGCATGTCCCGGGGTATCGAGGAAAGTGATTTTTTTCCCTTCATGAGTCACTTGGTAAGCGCCGATATGCTGTGTAATGCCGCCAGCCTCACCTTCAGTGACGCGTGTATGGCGAATGGAATCAAGCAAGGTCGTTTTGCCGTGGTCGACGTGCCCCATAATCGTGACGACCGGTGGCCGCGGAACAGCTGTCGCTTCATCGATTTCCATGCCATATTCTTCAAAGTTGGATTCATCGAACTGTTCTTCTTCTTCGGCTTTCACACCGTAATCGTCACAGATCAATTCAATGGTATCTTTATCTAAAACTTGGTTTTTTGTCGCCATAATGCCGAGAACCATTAGTTTTTTGATGATTTCGGTCGCTTGACGACCCAGTTTCTCAGCCAATTCACTGACGGTCAATGAATCGACAAACGTAATTTTTTCCGGTAATTTGATTTCAAGGTCTTGCCGCGGCGTTTTTGCACGGTCATTGCGGCCGCGCTTCCCTTTATGTTTTTTGTTCGTATTTTGGAATTTTTCTTCCTCTTTAATCGAACGACGCTCTTTTTTCACTTTTTCCGTCCGTCTCCGGTCGTCATGGCGTGAAGCTTTATCCCCTACCGCTTGAGACCGGCTTTGTACTGCTTGCGCTTTAGGACTTCCGCTTGGCCGTGAGGCGTTCGGCTTCCGACCATTCGAGTGGTGATTTTTCGCTACTGGCTGATGCTGGCCGCTCCCATTTTGTCGATCATTGCTTGCGGCGGCATGATTAGGCCGCGGACGGCGGTTATTGTTCCGAGAATCTGATCCAGAGCCGTGATGATTGGTATGGCGAGCGGTTGCCCGGCCTCGCCCATTGGACGATCGGTTGTTTTTTGCTTCGCTTGAAGAGGTTGACTGAGCATGCGTGTTTTTCTCCGCTTGCTGCGGCTTGAACTTTTGCTCCAATGCCTGGATTTCCTCCTCACCAATCACCGCCATATGGCTAGAGACAGGTTTTCCCATCTCTCGAAGCAGTTCCATGATCCTTTTACTCGATGTATTATTCTCTTTGGCAAATTCATAAACGCGTTTTTTATTCATACGTTCACCCCCGATGATTTGATTCGATCAATGATTGCAATTTGTCACCGAAACCTCTGTCCGTTATTGCAATGACGACTCTTTCCGCTTTACCAATCGCCTGACCAAGTGTTTTTCTGTCGGAGCAGACGATGTACGGAACGCCGTAATATTGGCATTTATCGGTGACGGTTTTCGTCGTACGATTCGAAGCATCATCCGAAAGTAAAACCAACTTCGCCTGACCTCTCCGAATCGCTTGAATGACGGTTTCCTCTCCTGTAACCACTTTTCGCGCGCGATAGGCTAAACCCAATAAAGCTGTCCAGCTTTTATTGTTGTTCACCATTGGTTTCTTCTCCAATTAACGATAACATTTCTATAAAAATGCGCTCATCGACATCGACGTTTAGATGTTTTGCCAACAAGTTTTTTTTACGGGCTTTTTCAATGCACGCTTTATCTTTTGATAGATAAGCCCCCCGGCCGTTTTTCTTCCCAGTTGGGTCAAGTGACACCTCACCCTCAGGCGAACGGACGATTCGAAAAAGCTCCCTTTTGTCTTGGGTGTTTCCGCAAGCAATACATTTGCGAATCGGTACTTTCCTTTGTTTCATGAGACCAACCACCCCCACCGTTATTGAACATTTTTATCGACATCGGCGGCTAAGCGTTCGGTTTCGTCCATATCCTCCTCAAAAGCATCAGCATCGCCTCCGGTGTCGGGCCATTCTTCATGATCGACTTCATCTCGGTTCACTTCGTCTTGGCCGGCTTCAACATCATTTTCATCATGAAAGTCTTCGTCGTAATCCGTTTCATCACTTGATGGCACATTGGCTATTTGGTCAAACAATCCGAGTTCTTCCGCTTCGGACTCACTTTTTATGTCGATTTTCCAACCGGTCAGTTTTGCGGCTAACCGAGCGTTTTGCCCGCGTTTTCCTATGGCAAGCGACAATTGATAATCGGGAACGATCACTGTTGTCGCTTTTTCTTCTTCGTTAACGATGACGCCAAGAACTTTAGCCGGGCTTAAGGCATTGGCGACATATTCAACGGGATCTTTCGACCAATTGACGATGTCGATTTTCTCGCCTTTCAGCTCTGTGACGATGGCCTGTACGCGAGCACCGCGTGGGCCGACACAGGATCCAACGGGGTCGACTTCCGGATCTTCCGCGTAAACCGCAACTTTGGAACGGTCCCCCGCTTCTCGGGCAATGGACTTAATCTCCACAGTCCCATCAAAAATTTCCGGCACCTCTAACTCGAAGAGCCGTTTTAAAAGGCCAGGATGGGTCCGCGAGACTAAAACCGTCGGTCCTTTCGAAGTATTTTCAACCTTCGTGATGTATACTTTAATGCGATCATGCGGTCGATACGTTTCATTCGGCATTTGTTCGGATGCTGGAAGGAGCGCCTCAATTTTCCCTAAATCCACATAAATAAAGCGCGAATCTTGCCGTTGCACAATGCCCGTCATAATATCTTCTTCACGATCAATATATTCTGAGTAAATCACACCGCGTTCAGCTTCCCGCACGCGCTGGGTCACAACTTGTTTCGCCGCTTGGGCTGCAATTCGCCCAAAATTGCGGGGAGTCACTTCCTCTTCAACGATGTCACCGACCTCATAATGCGGATTGATGGCTTTCGCTTCTTCTAAAGAGATCTGTAAACGCGGGTCTTCGACTTCCTCGGTAACTTCTTTTTGCGCGAAGACTTTAAAGGTTCCTGTTGTCTCATTGATATCAACACGGACGTTTTGAGCCTGATTAAAATTACGTTTGTACGCTGAAATTAATGCGGCTTCTAAAGCCTCAATTAAAACCTCTTTTTTGATCCCTTTTTCTTTTTCAAGGGCTAAGAGCGCTTCAATCAAGTCACTGCTCATTTCATGATCCTCCCCTTATAAAGGCATCTTTTTCATTTGCGATTTATTAAAAAATGATGGCCAAACGGGCACTGGCAATTAATTTTACAGGAATATCATACGTCTTCGTTTTTGTTTTTTCCTGCACCGTGACGGTGACTTGATCGTCATCGGCAGCTTGTAAGACGCCTTCAAAAACGCTTTGACCGTTGACCGCTTCATAGGTAGTGATTCGGACATTTTTGCCGACGGCTTTTTTATAATCCTCTGGACCTTTCAACGGGCGTTCCGCACCGGGGGATGAGACTTCTAAAAAGTAGGCATCTTGGATGGGATCTTCCTCATCCAATATCTGCCCGACTTTTTCACTGACCATCGTGCACATATCTAAATCGACCCCTTGCGGCGAATCAATGAAAATTTTTAAAACCCAGTTCTTTCCTTCTTTCACATATTTAAGGTCGACTAACTCAATATGAAGGTCGTTAAGCGTCGGCTCAATCAGTTGTTTCACCGTTTCGGCAATTTTCCCTGCCAACTGAACCGCCCTCCTTCAAAACAATTTTTTGCGGAAAATGAAAGAGTGGGAAATTCCCACTCTTTGGCACGAGCTATTCTCAGTATTTCCAATAATACTATAACATAGCCATTTATTATAGGCAAATAGAAATATCCGAAAAATGGTTTTAAAACAATGATAATTGGTTAGCTTCAGGAAGGCCTTTAAGGCAACCGTGTTGGTCCAACAAATCGACAACGGTCTTTGAAAGCTTCGCGCGTTTTTGCAGATCTTCTTTCGATAAAAATTCGCCTTCTTCTCGTGCCTTAACGATATTGATGGCCGCATTTGTGCCAACACCGGGCAAAGCGTTAAACGGGGCAAGGAGAGCGTTTCCGTCCACGATAAAGTTCCGGGCATCGGAACGGTATAAATCGATCGGCTTAAACGAAAAGCCGCGTTCACACATTTCCAGAGCGATTTCTAAAACCGTATGAAGGCTTTTTTCTTTCGGTGAAGCATCGAGCCCTTTGGCTTCAATTTCCTCAATTTTCGCCCGTATCGCTTTAGAGCCGCGACGCATGACATCAATGTCGACATCATCGGCGCGCACAGAAAAATATGTCGCATAAAAGAGAATCGGATAATGCACTTTAAAATAGGCAATCCGCACGGCCATCAACACATAAGCTGTTGCGTGTGCTTTTGGGAACATGTATTTAATCTTTAAACAGGAATCAATATACCAATCTGGCACATTATGTTTCTTCATTTCTTCAATCCACTCATCCGTCAGACCTTTGCCTTTCCGCACGGATTCCATGATTTTAAATGCGAGTGACGGTTCCAACCCTTTGTGCATCAAATAGACCATGATGTCATCCCGACAGCCGATAACATCTTTCAGCTCACAAATGCCATTGTTAATCAATTCCTGAGCATTACCTAACCAGACATCTGTACCGTGGGAGAGGCCAGAAATCTGGACTAACTCCGCAAAGGTCGTCGGTTTAGTGCTTTCAAGCATTTGCCGGACGAAGCGCGTGCCATATTCGGGGATGCCAAGCGTGCCAGTCTTACAGCGAATCTGTTCCTCGGTGACGCCGAGGCTTTCCGTCGAACTGAATAATTTCAGAACATCGGGATCATCCGTCGGTATCGTTTTTGGATCGATGCCGCTTAAGTCTTGTAACATACGGATAACCGTCGGATCATCGTGGCCGAGAATATCGAGTTTTAAAATATTATCATGGATCGAATGGAAATCAAAATGCGTCGTTTTCCATTCCGACGTTTTATCATCAGCGGGATATTGAATCGGCGTAAAATCGTAAATATCCATATAATCTGGTACAACGATGATGCCGCCAGGATGTTGACCTGTCGTTCGTTTGACACCGGTACAGCCTTTTGCCAACCGGTCGATTTCCGCACTTCGGAAATGGAGATTATAGTCGCTGGCATAGCCTTTCACATATCCGTAAGCGGTTTTGTCGGCAATAGTTCCGATCGTTCCGGCGCGATACACATAATCTTCACCGAAAAGCACTTTCGTGTAATTATGGGCGATCGGCTGATATTCCCCAGAGAAGTTCAAATCGATATCAGGTACCTTGTCCCCTTTGAAGCCAAGGAATGTTTCAAATGGAATATCGTGACCATCTTTTATATATTTAGCACCACATGCGGGGCAATTTTTTTCCGGCAAGTCAAACCCGCAGGCGACACTCCCATCCGTAAAAAACTCCGAATGCTTACACGACGGGCAAACATAGTGTGGGGGAAGCGGATTGACTTCGGTAATTTCCATCATCGTCGCCACGAAGCTCGAACCTACAGAACCTCGCGAGCCGACCAAATACCCATCGGACAACGATTTTTTCACCAATTTATGAGCAATTAAATAAATGACCGCAAAACCGTGTCCGATGATGCTATTCAATTCTTTTTCCAAACGTTTTTCAACAATCTCCGGCAATGGGTCTCCATAACGACGTTTTGCTTCTTCATAACTCATATTCCGAACATCGTCATCAGCGCCTTCAATCTTAGGCGTATAGAGCTCATCTTTGACCGGTTTGACATCCTCAATAAGGTCAGCGATCTTTCTTGTATTTTCTACGACAACCTCCATCGCTGTCTCCTCACCGAGGAAGCGGAAAGCATCCAGCATCTCCTCTGTCGTTCGGAAATGAACCGGTGGTAAAGTTTGCCGGTTTAACGGGTTTCCGGATTGTGAGGCGATCAAAATTTTTCGGTAAATGTGGTCATGCGGGTCGAGATAATGCACATTGCCCGTCGCCACAACAGGTTTGCCCATTTTCTTCCCGAGTTTTACAATATTAGAAATAATCTCGCGCAAACCCAATTCATCATTGACTAACTCTTTTTCTATGAGATGCGGATAAATTTCTGGTGGTTGAATTTCCAAAAAGTCGTAAAACTCCGCAAGTTTTTCCGCTTCTTCAGCAGATTTTTGCATCATCGCCTCGAATACTTCCCCTTTATCGCAGCCCGAACCGATCAATAAACCTTCGCGATACTTATTAAGTACAGAGCGGGGAATGCGGGGAACGCGGTAAAAATAATCCACATGGGCAAACGAGATCAGTTTATACAAATTCTTAAGACCCGCCTGCGTTTTAGTCAGGATCGTGCAATGCGTTGGCCGAGCCCGTTCATAGCCCCCTTGGCTGTTTTGCGCATTCAATTCGTCATGGCGGTTGATGCCTTTTTCAAGCGCATCCGTAATCATTTTCCACAACAAATAACCTGTCGCTTCCGCATCATAAATCGCCCGGTGATGTTGGGTCAACTCAATCTGGAACGCCTTACAAAGCGTGTTCAAACGGTGGTTTTTCATGTGCGGATATAAAAACCGCCCTAATTCCAACGTATCGATCACGGGGTTCTTGGCTTTACCCATTCCCATGTTCTCAAAGCCAGCATTTAAAAAGCCCATATCAAAGGAAGCGTTATGGGCAACGAGTATGGCATCACCCATGAAATCATAAAAATCCCTTAAGACATCCTCGATTTCCGGGGCATCCTTCACCATGTCATCGGTGATGTGGGTTAACTCAATCGTCGTCTGCGACAATGGCTCATGAGGATTGGCAAAAGCTTCAAAACGATCAATGATTTTACCATCTTTTACTTTAACGGCAGCAAGTTCAATAATTTTATTATAAATGGCGGATAATCCTGTGGTTTCCACGTCAAAAACGACGTAAGTCGCTGTTTTTAAATCAATCGGTTGTTCGTTATAGGCGATCGGAACCCCGTCATCAACAAGATTAGCCTCAACCCCATAGATAACTTTTATCCCATGTTTTTTTCCGGCTGCATACGCCTCTGGAAAGGCTTGAGCAACGGCATGATCGGTGATGGCAATGGCCGGATGTCCAAATGCTTTGGCTCGTGCAACCAAGTCACTGGCGGAGACGACGGCATCCATTTGGCTCATCATCGTATGGGCATGCAGTTCCACCCGTTTTTTGCCTTCCGGTGCGTGATCTTCTCTTTTCGGAACTGAAACTTCTTGGATGTCTCTCGCCATGAGCACTAAATCACGCATGAATGTGTCGGTTTGCACACCGCCGCGCACCTTCACCCAAATGCCTTTTTTCAAACCGCTTAGTTTATTTAATTCTTCTTTGTCTTTAACGAAAATTTTCGCGGCAATTGAATCGGTATAGTCGGTGATTTTAAACGTAATCAATGTTCGGCCGCTTTTTAGTTCGCGGGCTTCGGTATCAAAAACATAGCCTTGCACCGTTACGCGCCGCTCTTCTTCTTGAATCTGTCGGATTTCCATTGGCTCGTCATCAATCGCATAGCCAAAAGCCAATGGACCTTGGGCCGGTTCGGGTTTTTCCCGGTCTTTCTTTTGATGCTCTATCACAGCGACTCTTGCCAAGTTTTCCGTCTCTTCATCGCGTTTTTTGAGAAAATCCTCAAGCTCTTCCAAAGAAGCATTCACCCGTATTTCAATGGGTGGAATCGCAAGACCAAATGCGCTGAACTTCTCCGTTAACAGAGCGGGCAATTTTCTTCTGAGAGCGGCCTCTTCTGCTTCATTATTGGCGGAAAACACGAGTTTTCCATTTTCATAGGCCGGCGGTTTGCTGAACACCGCTTTAAAAGCTGGCAGCTTGTCCATCAATTCACCTAAAACGTGCGGCCAATAACTAATAAATAATGTTTGATCAAATTCGGGGTGGCGAAATGTCATTTTCATGCCGACATCGGCCAAATGCTGAAACGCCTCTTTTAATTGATGATCCAACCAATGATAGACGTGGGCGGGAAGTGCTTTGTCTAAGGTGAAATGAAACTCCCAATGTTTCTTTTCTCGAGAAACGACTAATTTCTCAATGCAGCCATCCTTAAAATGTTTCTCAATCAGCTCTTCCGGGGTATGAAGTTGTTGAAGCAAAATAAGAAAGCGCTCCGACTTGGATTTCCCTTCCATGTTTCTCCCCCCTTATATTTATTAAGAAAAATGAGGTTGGATAAAATGGTGTGTGCCATTTCCCTCCAACCTTTTTACACTCATCACCTTATTTGTTCAAAAACTCCCGAATAGCTTCTTCTACTTCGCTGACCGCGCATTCCCTTTGCTCGCCGGTGCGCCGGTCTTTCAGTTCAATGAGGCCTTCTTGCGCTTTTTTGCCAACGGTTATGCGTATCGGGCAACCAATTAAATCGGCTTCGGCAAACTTCACGCCGGCACGCTCGTCACGGTCATCGAGCAAGACGTCATAATCACGGCTAAGGTGTTCATACAATTGTTCAGAAAGCAATTTTTGTGCTTCGTTTTTCGCATTGACGGGAACAATATGTACCGTAAAAGGTGCTACGGATTTCGGCCAAACGAGTCCGAATTCATCATGATGTTGTTCGGCAATGGCAGAAAGCGTTCGTGAAATGCCAATCCCATAACAGCCCATGATGATGGG